>ERZ1292633.1376-Hain-H41-02um-R1-1376-length-26360-cov-5_pt1 | contig 26360 bp, 24 predicted proteins | sample MGYA00564406_ERZ1292633 | MGnify/ENA primary metagenome ERZ1292633 (study PRJEB36523, sample SAMEA6512639) | groundwater metagenome | collected 2019-01-08 | study: AquaDiva: Metagenomics assemblies of 32 groundwater samples | reverse complement strand
CATAGCAACTGATCTAATCATGTTGTCGCCAAGATGTTGTTGAACTTCTAATGTTAAATTTACTTGAACACCAGATTCAGTTTTTTCAGTTATTGTTAATGCGTTGTAAATAGCAGGAAGATGTCCTGGTGCAAACCTTACGTCAACAACTGGACCTTTTACCTGTACTACTTCACCAACGTTTGTTTTCTCTATTGTTGTTGTCATAGTTACCTTACCTTTTTAATATAATTATTATTTTATGATTCAAGAGCCTCGGCACCGCCAACGACTTCTAATATTTCTTTTGTAATTGCAGCTTGTCTTACTTTATTATAAACAAGATTAAGACTGAAAATCATTTCTTTTGCATTTTTAGATGCAGAACTCATAGCTGTCATTCTTGAAGCTAATTCACTTGCTGAAGATTCTAATAAAGCTCTTAAAATTTGAGATTCTATGTATTTAGGAATTATAGCACTCATCATTGCTTGAGCATTAGGTTCAAAAACATATTGAGCCATACTATCAGATGTTTGTCCTTCTGTTATAACAGGAACTAGATCTAATCTAGAAGGTACTGTTGTCATCATAGAAACAAATTTTGTATAAATAATAACTACTTTATCAACATTTTCTGATAAATAGTTAGATATAACGTTTTCTTGAATCATGTTAGCTTCAACAGTTGTTGCTATTTGAGGGATCTGACTATATTTTTCAATTATTTCATGACCAGTATATTTAAAAGCTGCAAAAGATTTATTTCCTATAAGCCAAAGTTTTACTTTGTAGCCTTGAGCTTCAAATTTTTTTATTTCAGCATTTGCAAATCTCACAAGGTTTGAGTTATAGCTTCCACAAAGTCCTTTATCTGATGTTACAACTACTAAACCAACAGTTTTAACATCTCTTTGTAACAATAGAGGTTCAGAAATATCTTCTCCTGCTACTTTACTAGATAAATTACTAAAAACTTCTTGGATTTTTTCAGAATAAGGTCTAAAAGCTGTTACTCTATCTTGAACTTTTCTAACTTTTGCGGCAGCAACCATTTTCATGGCTCTAGTTATTTGCTCGATATTTTTTACACTTTTTATTCTGGTTTTAATTTCTTTAAGATTTGGCATTTGTCTTTCCTTTTTTTTACTAATAAAAAATGAACTAAGAACTACAAACTATAAAATTTATAGTTCATCATCCATCATTTACTACTACTTAACTGACGACTTAAATAGGCTAGATTTAAATTCTTTTACAGTCTTTTCAATCTGTTTTTCTTCATCTTCAGTTAAATTACCTGATTCAGTTATTTTTTTGTCTAAATCTGGATATGTTGTATCTAAATATTTAAAAAACTCATTTCTAAATCTAAGCATATCTTTTACATCAATTTCATCAACTAAAGCTTTGGTTACAATATAAATTTGAATAACTTGTTTACCAACAGATAGAGGTGTGAATTGAGGTTGTTTTAATATTTCCATTAATCTTTGTCCTCTTGATATTTGTGCTTTTGTAGCAGGATCAAGATCAGAAGCAAATTGAGCAAACGCAGCTAATTCTCTGAATTGAGCTAATTCTAGTCTTAATTTACCAGCAACTTTTTTCATTGCTTTTGTTTGAGCAGCTCCACCAACTCTAGAAACTGATAAACCAGCATTCATCGCAGGTCTGATACCAGAGTTAAAAAGATCTGTTTCTAAGAAAATTTGTCCATCTGTAATAGAAATTACGTTTGTTGGGATATAAGCACTAACGTCTCCGCCTTGTGTTTCAATAATAGGAAGAGCTGTTATTGAACCAGCACCTTTAGCATCAGAAAGTTTACAAGCTCTTTCAAGTAATCTTGAGTGTAAATAAAAAACGTCGCCTGGGTAAGCTTCTCTTCCTGGAGGTCTTCTTAATAGAAGAGACATTTCTCTGTATGCCCATGCTTGTCTAGTTAAATCATCATAAACAATAAGAACGTGTCCACCTTTTCTAGAGAAGTACTCTGCCATAGAAACGCCTGTATAAGGAGAAATAAATTGTAATGCAGGAGATTCCTCTGCGTTTGCAGCAACTACGATTGTATATTCCATAGCACCATTATCTTCTAATGATTTAATAACTCTTGCAACAGTTGATGCTTTTTGTCCAATTGCTACATAAACACAATAACAATCTTTTCCTTTTTGGTTGATGATTGTATCAACTGCAATAGCTGTTTTACCAGTTTGTCTATCACCAATGATTAATTCTCTTTGTCCTCTTCCAATTGGTGTCATAGCATCAATTGTGGTGATACCTGTTTGTAATGGTTGATGAACAGATTTTCTTTCTACGATACCAGGAGCAACAACTTCAATTTTATTAAATTCTGTTGTATTTAAAGCACCTTTTCCATCGATTGGCTCTCCAATACCATTTACAACTCTACCTAAAAGTTCTGGTCCTACAGGAACTTCAGCAACTTTACCAGTTGTTTTTACGATATCGCCTTCAGCTATTCTTCTAGCTCCACTAAATAAAACTGCTCCAACGCTGTTTTCTTCAAGGTTAAGAACCATTCCAGTAATTCCATTTCCAAAGTCAAGAAGTTCCCCAACCATAGCTTTTTGCAAACCATGTATCTGAGCGATACCATCTCCTACTGATATAACAGTTCCAGTGTAAGCATCTTCAAGAACTGAACCGTATTTCTCTATTTGTTGTTTTAGAACGCTTGTTATTTCGTCTGATTTTATGTTTATACCCATTTATAAATCCTCTATTGAATAAAATATATATTAACGTAATACTCTTGACATATTCTTAAATTTCGTTTGTATTGTGCCATCTATAACTCTATCACCAATCTTTACTAAAACTCCACCTAATATTGAAGAATCAACATAAGTTTCCATTTCAACATTTTTAGAAAGGTAACTTTCAAGTCTTTGTTTTAATACATCAAGTTCAGCTTTTTGAACTTCAATTGCTGTATAAACTTTAGCAACAACTTTACTATGAAGGTTATTTACCATTTTATCAAAAAGCTCTGATATTTCTTCAGTTAAGCCTTCTCTTTTTTTATCAACTAATAAAAGTAAAAAATTGAGGGTAGTATTAGAAATTTTATCTCTAAAAATCTTATCTGCCATATCTTTTTTATCAACTTTATTAATTACAGGGTGAAAGAAAAGCTTAGAAAACTCTTTGTTCCCTTTCATTACAGTTACAAGATCTTTAAGTTCTGATTGAATTTGTTCAGTTGAATTGTTATCTTTAGCTATTTCAAAAAGAGCTTGTGCATATCTTTTACTTACTACAGTATTTTTCATATTAAATCTCCTTAATTATCGCTTGATTTTGCATTCAATGACATTGCGAAAGATTGAATTAATGAAACTTGAGTATTATCATCAAGTTTTTGTTTAATTACGTCATGAGCTTTAAGCAATGATTTTTCAATTATTTCTTTTCTTAATAGATCTTTTGTTCTATTAATCTCTTGTTCCATAGCCTTTTTCATTTGAACTTTAACTTTTTCAGCTTCAGAATGAGCTGTTTTTATTATGTCCTCATGTAATCTTTCTGCCATGTCTTTAGATTGTTCTTCTATCTTTTTTAAATCAACTTTAACTTCTTCAAGTTGTTTATTTTGATGATTTAATTTTTCTGTTGCACTATTAAGTTTAGATTCGAGATCATCAAGCCTAGTAGAAATAGAATCTCTTTTCTTTTCAACTGCATCAGTTACTGGTTTCTTTAAAAATTTTACTAATAAAAAAATTAAAGCTATGAAATTTATTAGATTCCATATAATATTACTTGTTCCTAACATTTTTTTACCTCCTTATGCTGGTACTTTATCATTTGTACCAGATGAAAGAACCTTTTCAGAAATTTCTTTAGCTAAACTATCAACTTCTCTTAGAAGCTCTGTTTTAGCTTTATCAGCTTCATCTACAAGTTCTTTTTTGAAACCATCGAAAACTGATTTTGTTTCATCAATTGCCGATTTAACAATTTTTTGTTTTTCTTCTTCAGCTAAATTTGTATTTTTTGCAATTAAATCTTGAGCATCTTGTCTTGCTTGATTAAGTTGTTCTTGATATTTTTTTTCTGCTTGCTCAAATTTTGCTAACTTATCTTTTATATCATTTTCTAAAGAAGATACATATTTTCTTCTTTTTTCTATGCTTTCTAATAAAGGCTTAAAAAGTATTATTTTCATAATAAAAAGAAATATAAAAAAGTTAATCATTTGGACTAAAATTGTTGCGTTAAACTCTATCATTATTGTTATCCCTCTGATTTTAATAACATATTAGTTGTCATGTTTTTTTCTTTTTTGAAAGAATTAAATATTAATACCCCAAAACTTGTCAACTGAACAAAAGTCAAACCAAGTAAAGTGTAGGATATATTAAATAAATCAACTCTTTTTGCTACTAGATATAATAGTGCTCCTAAAATAACAATCCTTCCAGAAGATAACACAAAAAGCATTATTGAAAGTAAATCTTTTTTTCCTAACGTTTGACCAAAAATAATTTGCATTCTTAGATAAATAATCATTGTAATTGAACCAACAATGAAGCTTTTTCCAAGTATGAAATTATCAAATAAAAACGAGAAAAAAAGTACACCAATAGAAATGCAAAGACTTATTAACATTACAGGTAAGCCTAACTTTTCATTAGTAATTAATATGTTTTTTTCAGAAACTTTATTCATAACACAATATATAATTTAAGTATTGGATCTAATTTTAACCAATACAGTAATATTAAAAAATAACATATATACGTTGATCTTACAAGATATTTAAGATTAGAATAAACTTATCTTAATATAATATATTTATCTTAAAATATTAAATTTTGAAAAAAAAATGATTTAGATCAAAAAATATCTTCAACAGGAGATGAATTTTTTACTTCAAAAGATTTAAAAATTTTATTTATTAATTCTTCAGTTTCTTGCAAATCACCATCAGAAAGACTTATTAATGCATTATTTCTATAATCATTAACTTTATTTTTTATTTTATTTTTACTTGTACTATCAAATAAACTTTCGTCTAGGTAAGAAGAAATGTTTAATGGAATATCTTCTTGTAATTGTTTGTATAAATGAGGAATTATACTTAATTCTTTTTTCAAAATTACCATTTTTTTATGTGTAGTTTGCATTTTTTCTTTAAAATCTAATGGATCATTTTTTTCAAATAAATTATGGTTAGAAATAAAAATCTCCATATCATTTATTTTTTCAGAGCATTTTAATAATGGAAAAGGAAAAAGCATTTTTGTTTCTTCCAAAAGATTTTTACAACTTTCTATATTTACTCTTATATCTGAAATTGACATTTGATAACCATCTTGAATCATTTTAAAATCTTTTCTATAATCCAATGAATCTTGGTGTATTTGTTTTAATATTGATATATTCATATTTCCATCATCAAGAAGTTCTTTCAATTCATATATGTCTTCAATCTCTAGCTCTTCTAATTTTTGAGTTATTTTATCAATAAAACTTTTTGCTTTTTTATTATTTTCAATCAATTTCAAAATATGATCTTTAAGTTCTTTTTTTGTAGAACCAATATATTTATTCATTTTTAAAATATCATTATCTATTTTTTCTATAAGTGTATTGATATCTTGAATTTGAATATCGGCATCAAAAGTATAATTTGTTTTTAGTTCTAATTGTTTTTTTTCTTTATTCTTTTTATTTATAACATAAGCCGCTCCACCTATAATTACACCTAAAAGAATAATAAACAAAGCATATTTTTTTAATTTACCATAATCAACAAAATCAAGATTATTTTTTTTTGAATTAGAATTACTATTTGAATATTTATATGTGTTTGATGCTTCAGAATTAGTATCATTATTTTTTTTCTTATCTTCTTTTTTTGAATCAGCTTTAGGAGATAAAAATTTTTTATCAATCGCATTAACTAGATTATCATAGTCTATTACTTTATCTGTATTTTCAGATATTTTATTATTATCTTCAATAACTTTTTTTTCTTTTATTTTTTTTCTTACTTCTTTTCCTATAGCATAGCCAAATTTATTTTTGTATGGATCTATAACAACTAAAACACTATCTTCATTCATTTTCCACATTTCAAAAAGCTTGGGGGCATAAAAAGCAAGATTAACTTTACCTTCTGTACTAATAAAAACAATTCTCATTTCGTAGTCATAAGAAGCAACTTGAGATTCTAAATTGGAAAGGTAGTTTGAGTCAAATTTTCCAGAAATATCTGTTATTTTTTTACCTGTATAAGATGGATATTCAAGTTCTGCAAAAGATACAAGGTTTAAAGAAAAAAAGACTACAAGATTGATAATAAAAAGTCTTGTTATCTTTATTGAAAGACTAAATTTTGTCATTACTTTTATTTTTTAAAAACATGATTCACGTTTTCTAAATCAATATAATATTACTTAATAAATTATATCTAATATTTTTCTATAAATGTTTATAAATTAAAAACTAAATTATTTATAAAAAAATAGGCCTCTGTCTAAAAAGAGGTCGTTTCATAAAACGACCTACAGAAACATTGACTTTTAAGCTTGTAATTTTATAAAAAAATACATTTTTTAGACAGACCCTATAATCAAAAAACTAGAAAAATTATAATCTAACTAAATCACCATAAGTTTCAGGTCTTCTATCTCTATAAAACTGCCATAAATCTCTTGTTTCTTTAATTAAATCCATATCAAGATCTGCAATTAAAAGTTCATCTTTATCACGACTAGCTTCTGATATTATTTGTCCTCTTGGGTTTACAAAATAAGATTGTCCATAGAACTCTCCAATATCCCAAGGGCCTTCTTTTCCTACTCTATTAATTGCACCTACATAATAACCATTTGCTACAGCATGAGCTGGTTGCTCTATTTTCCATAGATATTCACTTAATCCAGCTACTGTTGCAGAAGGATTATAAACAATTTCTGCACCGTTTAAGCCTAATGCTCTTGCTCCATCTGGAAAATGACGATCATAACAAATATAAACACCTATTTTTGCATAAGCTGTATTAAAAACAGGGTATCCTAAATTACCAGGTTTAAAGAAGAATTTTTCCCAAAAACCTTTTACTTGAGGGATATGATTTTTACGATATTTACCTAAATATTTTCCATCTGCATCAATTACAGCAGCAGTATTGTAATAAACACCAGTCATATCTAATTCATAAATAGGAACAACTATAACCATGTTGAATTTTTTTGCATATTCTTGCATTAATTTTGTAGTTGGCCCATCAGGAATTTCTTCAGCTAAATCATACCATTTTGAATCTTGAGAAGGACAGAAGTAAGGCCCAGTAAAAACTTCTTCAAAACAAAGAATTTGAACTCCTTTTTTACCAGCTTCTTCTATATAAGGAATATGGGCTTCAATCATTCCTTTTCTATGCTCTTCACAAGACAAATCTGTATTAACTTTGTTTCCGATTTGAATTAAACCAGATTTCACAATTCTTCTTGACATAAAACGACTCCTAAAAATTAAATTGTATTATTTTGATCCTAACTTAGAGACGTATTGAAATACGTCTCTACTAAAAAATAATGTATTTAAACAAAATTATTTCGTAAAAAATACCATTTTAAAACCATCTGCTTATTACAACTTTTCTATCAGTATAAAACTCAATAGAATGTTTTCCGTGTGCTTTTAAATCTCCAAAAAATGAGCCTTTAGAACCACCAAAATTAAAATATGACATTGGTGCAGCAACACCAATATTTATACCAACCATACTTGGTTCTACATTATAAGTAAAATCTCTTGCTGTTTTTCCGCTTGTTGTAAAAATTGAAGTTGTATTTGCTAATTCATGATTTTCGATAATATTTATAGCATCTTGTAAAGTATCAACTTTTAAGAGACAAAGAACTGGTCCAAAAATCTCTTCTTTTGCAATTGTCATTTCTGGTTTAACATTATCAAAAACAGTTGTTCCTAAGAAAAACCCTTTTGTGTTTTCATATCCTACTCTACCATCAATAAGCATTTCAGCACCTTCATCGATACCTTTTTGAATGTAATACATAACTTTTTCTTTGTGTGCTTGAGAAATAACTGGACCCATATCAGTATCAGGCTCTAAACCATCTCCTACTTTAAGAGATTTAACTCTATTTATAATTGCATCTTTAAATTTCTCATAAGCATCACCAACAAAAATTAAAGAACTTCCTGCTAAACATCTTTCACCTGCACAACCATAACAAGATTCAACTAAAATATTTACGGTATTTTCAAAATCAGCATCAGGCATTACTACAAGGAAGTTTTTAGCACCACCAAGTGCTTGAACTCTTTTTCCATTTTTTGCAGCAGTTTCGTATACATACTTTGCAACAGGAGAAGAACCAACAAAAGAAACTCCTTTTATAAGAGGATGTTCACACATTCCTGTAACAATTTCTTTTCCACCATTTACAAGGTTTATAACTCCTTTTGGTAAACCAACTTTGTGCCATAATTCAAATATTTTTTGTTGTGTTAAAGGAACTCTTTCAGAAGGTTTTAAAACAAAAGTATTACCTGTAGCAATTGCATAAGGTAAAAACCAAAAAGGAACCATAGCAGGAAAATTAAAAGGAGTAATCGCTGCAAAAACACCTAAAGCTCTTCTGGTTGAAACACAATCAATATTTTTTCCAACATCTTCAAGGTTTTCTCCTTGCATTAAAGAAGGCATTCCACATGCTACATCAATATTATCAATACCTCTTCTTAAATCTCCTTTTGCTTCTAAAAGATTTTTACCATGTTCTAATGTAAGACATTTTGCAACTTCATCAAAATTTTCTTCTATAAGTTGTTTAAATTTGAATAAATATTTTGCTCTTTCTACAGCTGGAGTTCTTCTCCAAGAAGGAAATGCTTTGTTTGCTGCTTGAACAGCTCTATCTAAATCTTCTGAAGTACTTAAAGGAACTTTAGCTAACGTTTCACCTGTAGCTGGGTTAGGAACATCTAAAAAATCTTTTGAGCTTGATTCACAAAACTCACCATTTACATAATTTAAAAGAACTGACATTGGAACACCTCTTTTGATGTCTTTAATAATTTTCAAACCCTAAAGTTTTATTAAAACTTTAATATAACAAAATAATAACAGTGATGTAATAACAAGTAAATAGAAAAAAAATTTGATTTTAATTTTTTATTGAAAAATTGGCTTCAAAACCAGCCGTTTGACCTGATGAATTTAGATCTTTTACGGTTATATTCGCTGTAAAATCACCTGTATATCCGCTTGGTGGATTTATTGTAGTAGTAATATTTACTTGTCCATTATTGCCAGAATAATTACTTGGAACACCTGTAACATCTGCTGTTAATCCATCTTTACCTAATATATTATTATCTATACCTAATATTTGAGTATCTTTTTTTAGAAATAGGTCTATATTTACTTTTACTTTTGAATTTATAACAGTAAGATTTTTAGCTAAGATTTTAAAATCAATTTTTTCACCAGATTTATAAACTTTATCTGCTCTTTCAGTAAAAACACCATTTTGAGTAACACCTAATTTGAGTGTATTTGTATCAACTAAAATTTGAGCTAATGGATTTGAGTTTGTTGTTGAACATGAATAAACAAGTGTTAATGGAATAATAAACATAATTAATTTTTTTATCATTGTTCTATTTTTTTTACCCAAAAACAATAAATATAATTGAAGTATTTTATTACTAAAAAGCTTTTTAAGTCAATATCTATTTATTATTTATGTTAATTATTGGTTAAGCAATTGTATTTTTACATCATTAACTAAAAGTTGATTTTTATTTTTATTGATTTTAATTATCATAGTTAATGTGTTTATGTTTGTAATTACTTAAAACTTTTAAAAATTGATCTTAATGAAAAAAATATTTGTTAGCCCGTTAGTTTTAATAACTTCCTTATTATTACTTTCGTGTGAAATGCCAACAAATAATATAACACCTATAAAATATCAAAATAATTTAAAAAACACTAAAGAGCATTTCTTTCGAGTTTCTAATTCAAAAAAAGGTTCAAATATAGTTGTAGAAATTGATACAAGAAATATTAGTTTTTCTACAAAAGCTACTTCAAATGGAATAATAAAAACAGCTCAAGATATAAAATCTTATGAAATTTATCTTATAAAAAATAGCTATGCGAATAGTTCTGATCTAGTAAGTGATCCTATAGCAAATGATATAAATAATGAAATTATACAACAAGGAACATTTAATACAGACGCAAGAATCAGCGAAAAAATAAATTTTTCTAATGTACCTCCTCCTGGTTCAGGTAAATACTATTATGTAGGCGTTAGAGCTTTTGATAATATTGGTGGTGCTTCTGGAGTTGGGAATGATTTGATTGCTCCAGGAAATGAAGATCCCTATTGGACTTCAGCTGTTGCATTATCGCCTGTCGGAATATCAATTGATTCTAATGTAACTGTAAGTAATCTTAGCATAATAAATGTTATCCCCAAATTAATTACTAGTTTGACAGCTAAAGTTGATACAGATGTTGTTCTTACTGGTGCTAAGTCTCTTATAAAATCATATAAGGCATATTTATGTACAAATAATGCAGATCCTACAGGTACTATGGTTTGGGGGTCAGTTAACATTGATTCTAATGATATAGGTTCATATTTAACTAACAATAAAGATAAGATTACATTGACTCTCTCAAATATAACTGGCTCAGGAATACCTCTTTATGCTGTTGTAGATGCTTATGCAGGAACAAACGCAACAGGGCTAAAATTATCGAATACCTCTGGAATTTCAAGTAGCACCGTTAGCGTCAATGCTTCACAAGTTTTAACTTTTAGCTCATCTGCTACTAATCCTAAATCTCTAAATATAACATTACCAATACAAACAGGTTTGATTAATACTATAGGTGGCAATGGTACAGCTGCTTTTTCAGATAATGCAATTGCAACAAATGGTAATGTAAATTTACCAACTGGTATTGCAATCGATTCATCAAGAAATCTTTATATAGCAGATACAGCAAATCATCGTATAAGAAAAATAGACATTGATGGTTCTATAACAACAATTGCAGGAACTGGTACAGGTACTTTTTCAGGTGATGGAGGATTAGCAACTTCTGCAACTATAAACAATCCTAACGGATTAGCTGTAGATAAACTTGGTAATATTTATATAGCCGATACAAGCAATAATAGAATTAGAAAAATAGATGCATCTTCAGGTAATATAACAACAATTGCAGGAACTGGTACTCCCAGTTTTTCAGGTGATAGTGGACTAGCAACTTCTGCAACTATTAATAATCCGAATGCCTTAACTTTAGATAGTTTGGGTAATATTTACATAGCAGATACAATTAATAATAGAATTAGAAAAATAGATGTATCTTCAGGTAATATAACAACAATTGCAGGAATTGGAACAGGAGCTTTTTCAGGTGATTCTGGACAAGCAGGATCTGCTGAGATTAATAATCCTAAGGGATTAGCTTTAGATGCTTCCGATAATATTTATATAGCAGATACAAGCAATAGTAGAATCAGAAGAATAGATTTTTCTACAGGTATTATTACTACTGTTGCAGGAACTGGTTCTGCTAGTTTTTCAGGTGATGGTGGTTTAGCAACTTCTGCAACTATAAACAATCCTAATTCTTTATCTATTGATAAAACAGGTAATATTTATATCGCTGATACAACAAATCATAGAATCAGAAGAATAGATTTTTCTTCAGGTAACATAACAACTGTTGTTGGTAGTTCTACAGGCGGTTCTTTTGGCGCATCTGATTTTCTTCAAGGCACTTCTTCAATATTAAATTTACCTTCAGGAGTTGCAGTAGATAGTTCTAGCAATATTTATCTTGCTGATACTAGTAATAATCGTATTAGAAAAATTTTTATGGATTAATTATTATGATAAATAAAATATTTGGAAAAAATACAACTAAATTAATGAAAAATAATAATAAAAAGATAATAACTATTAAAAATTTCAAAAATATTGTTTTACCTTTAATTTTATTAGGTGCTATGTCTTGTTCAGTTTCAAATAATATCAGTTCTATAAATTTAAGTGATATTTCCGATGTAAAAATAATTAAAGATAAAAATAATTATATAGTTGATCTTGGTCATGGTAAAAAAGGAGCTGATTTATCAATTATTCTTGATTCACCAGAAATACAAAACACTTTTAGCACAAAAAATTCTGTTAATGGTAAAAAAGAAAAATTAATTACAGATATTAGATCTTATGCTGTTTATCTAATAAAATCGTCTTCTAATAGTGGTTATTTAGGTACAAATCCTCTTGGTGCACCAGATTTTGTATCAGGTCCTTTTAATATTAATAAAGATGGAAGTAATCTTACCCCAACTTTACCAGATACAACATCTTTTCATGTTATAACATTTAGAAACCTTCCTAGTTCAGGAACTGATTATTACTATGCAGTTGTAAGAGCTTTTGATGCTGTCGGAGGTACAACTGGTTCTGGAACTGATTTAATCAAACCTAATTTTGGTGTTACTTGGACAGGAATAACAGCTTCTACACCAGCTATTTCAGTTTCTAATAATGGTCGTAAAATTGATTCTAACCTTGTAATTAGAGATGATTTGGATTTAGAAAACCTCAATCCCCTTCTTATAACACCACCTCTTTTAGATATTGTTGGAGCTAAACTTGAAACAAGAATTACTCCAATTGCAGGTTCTGGTATTACTATTGGTCCACCTGTAATCGTAAACACAGGTGGTTTTATAGAGTTAAATACTGGTAATGGAACTCCTGCTTTTTCAGGTGATAGTGGGCAAGCTAAAGTAGCTAGTTTAAATACCCCTGGTGATGTTACTATAGATGCTTCTGGGAATCTTTATATAGCAGATTCATCTAATCATCGTATAAGAAAAGTAGATCCTGCTGGTGTTATAACAACATTTGCTGGTAATGGAACACCTTGTGCTCTTCCAACAAATGCTTGTGGAGATGGAGGTTTAGCTACAGCTGCTAATTTAAAAAATCCATCTTCAGTAGTTATGGATTCAGCTGGTAACTTATATATTGCAGATACTGGGGATAATAAAATAAGAAAAGTAGATACAGGTGGTAATATTTCAACTGTAGTTGGAACAGGTAATATATCTGCAAATGGTGATGGGACAGCAACAACAAAAAATGTAAAATCACCTGAAGGTTTAGCAATTGATTCCTCTAATGTGCTTTATATTTCTGATACAGGGCATCATACAATAAGAACGCTAAACGGCTTAAATATAACAACAATTGCTGGTGATGGTTTTGCAGGATTTATTGATGATCCTACAGTACCTTTAAATGCTGAATTTAATTTTCCAAAAGCAATTGCCGTTAACCCTGCAGGAACAAAGATATATGTAGCTGATACAAATAATAATTTGATAAGAGAAATAACAACTGGTGTAAAAACTTTTGCAGGTGATAATAATTTTATTTTAACTAATGGTGGTGATGGTGGACAAGCAAATTTAGCTGGTTTAAATGCTCCAACTGGAGTTGCCTTAGATACATTAGGTAATGTTTTTATTTCTGATACTAATAACAATAAGATAAGAAAAGTTAATATTGCCACAAACGTTATCAGCTCAATAGCAGGAACCGGTTCTAATACTCCTTATCTTGGTGATGATATTTCTGCTATAACAACAACGCTAAAAAATCCAAAAAGATTGAAAGTTGATCTTAATGGTAACGTTTACTTTGCTGATACAAATAATCATCGTGTTAGAAAATTGTTGTAATTAAAATAAAAACAGTAAAAAATTCTGTTTTAGTGTATTTTTAAACGGATTAGGATTGATGTTTAGTTAATATCAATTTTAATAAATTCTTTTGGGTTTTGTTTTTATTAATAATGCCTTGAAGCTATGCTTCGTGGTTAACAAAATAAAATTTGTTATTAATACAAACAGAGCACCTGTACTCTGTTATTTATTTATAAATTAGTAAATTTATTTTGATAAATTTATTTGATGTAAGTCAATTTTGTTCTATTATTATGTTTATAAAAATTTAAACATAATATTTATTAAGGCTATAAAAATTGATGGATAGAGAAAATATAAAAAAATTATTTGAATCTAAAAACATGGATAGTAGTACTTTGGAAGACTTAATTAGCTTTTATTCGTTATCATCTAAAATAGATAAATCTCATATTGATCTTTTATTTACCAATGATGATTTTCAGAAAAAAATATCTTTATTATCTAGCAATAGAGAATACTATAATTCTAAAATATATAAAACTGAAAATGATTCTGAATTATCTTTAGAATATATGGGTCTCTGTAATATTGATTGGCTAAGATATTTTGTTGTTTTTGCCGAATCTGTAAATACCTATGATGCAGCAGAAAAATTGCATATTACGCATCAAGCTCTAAGTAAAGCCTTAGGTGGTATTGAAAAGCATTTTAAAATAAAATTAATAGAAAGAAGTAAAAATTATAAAGGATTAACTTTAGCAGGACAAGAGTTATTAGAGAAATCAAGAGTTGTTATTCAACAATTATATAGTATAGAAAAATATTTTAATGATTTAAGATTATCAAATTTAAAAGGTTTTTTGAAGATAGGTATATCAAAATGTTATAATAAAGACCTATTTACTGATATTTTAATTAAATTTAATAAAAAAAATCCAAATGTTTATCCACAAATATACAGTATGACATCTGACGAAATTGAAACCGCTATATCAATTGGAGAAATTGAAATTGGTTTAACAAAAAAAACTCCTAAAAGACAAGAAACAGAATATCTTTTAGTTTCAAAAAGTCCTTATGTTATAGTTGGAAAACCTCAAGAAAAGCAACATTGGAGCGATTTTTCTTATATCATAAGCAAATCTTATGCTTCATCCAATAATTATTTTGATGCTTGGCAAGATGATAAATTTGAAAGAAAAATAATAGCTGAAATAGATTCGATTGACCTATTATTAGACCTTTGTGAAAAAGGATTTGGAGTTGCTTTTTTACCAGAACTACTTGTAAAAGAAAAATTAAATAATGGTAAATTATCTATTGTAGCTGATAACCCTTTAGATAAAAATTTATCTCTATTTACTATTTGGAATAAAAATATTCATCTTTCAGAGATAGCAAAATCATTTATTAGAGAGGTTATGCCTATTTAGTTTTTTTTAATATATAAAATTAAGGTTAAGCAACTTATTTTTAAGTTGTTGTGTGATCAGTTGCTTTTTTTTTATTGAAAAAATACTTACTATTTTAGGATACGAAAAGAAAGAGAACTTCGTACGTTTATTTTTGAGGATGGTTTATAAAAATGTTATTAAAGGAAAAGAAAGAAATTAATTTTTTTCTCCGAACTTTTTTAATATTATTATTATTATCTAGTTGTTCATTAGTAAATAATTTTCCTACTGCTAATATTTCGGGTTATTCTAATTTGGATATTCCAAAATTAAGACCTGTTTTAGAGGGCGAGCTTAAAAATTTAAAACAGCTTGGTATTATAGAAAATAATGCTGAAGATGTTTTGATTACAGATCTTGGTCATGGTAAAAAAGGTGGCAGCTTTTCTATCAATGTTAATTTTAATAATTCTAAAGACTCTTTTAATACTAAAAATAGTGTTTCAGGAAGCCCTGGAAGAACTAATCTTGATGTAGATAGGTATTCAGTTTTTCTTTTTGAAGGTGCTTCTGGTGGTTATGTCGGGACAGATCCTTATGCAACAATAGTGAGTCCTTTATTACCAGTCGCAAATCCTACACACCTAATTACTAAAACAATTGCATTTAGTAATGTCCCTCCAAATAATTCTGGACAAGCTTATTATGTAGCTGTAATCGCTGAAAAACATTTGGGTGGTTCTTCTTACATAAATATAGGAAAGCCAAATCCATCATGGAATGGGGCAACTTTAGCTACGTTTAATAAGAAGGTTTCTATTTCTTCAACTGGTGGTGCTGGAAGTGATCCAGGAACTGGTGATGTAACTGTAGATAATCAAAACCAAGTTAATAGTCTTGTACCTCTAAGTGTTAGTATTAATCTTGATGATGTTATTGCTCCGATTTTGGAAACAAAGATTATCCCTACCAATGGTAGTAGCATAATTATTCCCATAGACGCAAACTAATGAATTTGTAAATTTGTATTTATTTTTTTTTAATTAATTATTTTTTGGAGGATTTTAAACTTTGAGTTTAAGAAAAATTTCTTTATCAACATTGTCATTAGTAGTAATAGCAGCTATGTCAGCTTGTTCAACATCAACAATGACTCCTTCAGTTGCATCTGTAAATGCAACATCAGACTTAAGTTTTGTTAGCAATATAAAATCTGGTACTGTTGACCCAGTTACAAATTCAATTTTTGTTGCAGATGTTGGAAATGGTAAAAAAGGAGCAAATATTAACTTTACAATGACTGATGCAAGTGCTTTTAATACTAAAGGCAATGGAGTAAGAGCAGGGAAATTTATTAATATCGCTACAGTAAATGTTACATTGAAACAAGGTGTTACAACTGTTTTTGGGCCTGCTGATGTAGCATCAACTTTTACAGGTACAGCCCCTACTGGTTCAAAAACTTTCAATTTTACTAATTGTGCCCCGGGTAGTTATACTGTAGTTATAAATGACGTAAAAGATGGTGCTTCAGTAAATATTTTATCTGGTGGTCCAGTAACTTCTTCTGCAACTGTTGTAAATGCAGATAACCAAATTCCAGGCGGTCCAGCAACAGCTGCAATAACATTGACAAATGGAACCCCAGCAAGTGTTGATGCAACTGTTACATCAACAGATGGAACAACAACATTTGGAGCAATATCGGCTAGTTAATCAATTTTTTTCTTGATAAGGCAAAGAAAATAACTTTGCCTTGTCGTATTATGTTATAATTTAGTTTTATAAAAAATATCAGGAAATGCTGATTTAAGTGTATATAGACAATATACGAGTTATTTTATGTTCGCATGATGGTAGATTATTTTTCCTATAATGTTGAATAAGTGAATTTGTAAATTTTGATTTATTTTTTAATTAATTATTTTTTTGAGGATTTTTGGACAATGAGTTTAAGAAAAATTGCTTTATCAACATTGTCATTGGTAGTTGTGGTAGCTATGTCAGCTTGTTCAACTTCAACAATGACTCCTTCTGTTGCGTCAGTAAAAGCAACATCAGATTTAACTTTTGCTAGTAATATAAAACCTGGTACTTTTGATCCAGTTACCAACTCAACTTTTATTGCTGATATTGGAAATGGTAAAAAAGGAGCTACTATTAATTTTACAATTAAAGCACCTGATTCATTTAAGACACAAGCTACTAACGGAACAAAACCAGGTAGAGCAGCTGATATTTCTACAGTAAATGTAACATTAAAAAGAGGTGCAACTCCTGTTGCTGGTGCAACTGCAGTTGATGTAGCATCAACTTTTACAGCTGGTGTAAAAACTTTTAGTTTTACTAATTGTACAGCAGGAGTTTATACTGTTGATATAAATAATGTAAAAGATGGTGCTGCATTTAATATGTTAGTAGGTGGCCCAATAACTACTTCTTCAACAACTGTAGATGCTAATAACCAAATATCAGGTAATGCAACAGCTGCAATAACACTAAATAATGGTACTCCTGCTACCATAGATGCTACAGTTACAGCTACAGATGGAACAACTCCAGCGGGAGCAGTTGTAGCTAGTTAATTAAGTTATTTTATTTATAAGGCAAATCTATTTTCTTTGCCTTATGATATTATGTTAAAATTAATTTTTATGAAAAAAAAATATTTGATTTTAATATTTTTACTATTGTGTTCTTGTTCTACAAATTCTAGTACAAAATTTGTAAATTATAATGGAATTAAAAAACAAAATAGTATTGATATTCGTTTTAATCTAAAAGCAATTTCTGGTTTACCTGATAGGTTTTCCAGAATAAAATCATTTGAGAGTTTTTTAACTACAAATAAAACAGATCCTTTTGCATTAGGTTCAAATCCTTTTGGAGGAGGTTTTACTTTTGTAACCAATTTAGTTTCTAATTCTGCTACTATTTCTATACCTATACCAGATGGTGGACCATATTTTGCTGTTACAGCTGCATTTGATGGTTTAAATGGAGAGCAAAATAGAACTAATATTACAAAACCAGATCCAAATATTACTTCTGCAAATAATCTTTGGTCTGTTTCAAGTAATAGCTTTACATATATAAATGGGGTTTTAGCTTTTTCAGATGGAAGTTCTAGCTTAAAAGCAAATTTAAACCTTATATCTGCAAATTCTTTATCTGCCGATATTACAGTTACTGATGGTACTACTCCAGCTGGAGCGATTTCAGTAAATTAAAAAATTGTATAGAACTTTAAAGTTTTAGAAAGTTAAATATGAAAAAAGTTTTAGTATTATCTTTATTATCTTCTATCTTTTTGGTAGATTTATCTTCTTGCTCTCCAATTTCTCATACATCACTAAATATCAACAATAATGCAAAATTAAAATTATCAGCTGTTTTTCCTAAAAGTTCTTTTTCAACCAAACAAATCCCAGAAGGAACAACAACTTTAAAAATAAGTGTTTCTGGTGAAGGTATGAAAGAACCTCAAATAAAATATATTACAGAAAAAGAAAATTATGTATTTTTTGATGTTCCTAGTGGTGATAAAAATATTTTTGTTGAAGCTCAAGATATAGATAAAAAAATATTAGCAAGAGCATCCACAAGAAAAAGTCTAATATCAGGTAGTTATAATTATGTTGTCGTTACACTTACTCCTGGTATTATACAAAAAGTACCTGTTAAAAATTCAGATGGTGGTGTTTTAGAAGATGATGGTTCTATCACTATTACCAATAAAGATGGTTCTACAATAAATACAAAACCAAACGGCACTGTTACAATTAATAATACAAATGGTTCGGTTACAACAAAAAAAACAGATGGAAGCATTGAAACAAAAGAAACTGATGGTACTATTAGTGTCAAAGAAAAAGATGGCTCTATAATTACAAAAGAAACCGATGGAACTCTTACTACTACAAAACCAGATGGTTCTGTTACAACTAAAGATATAGATGGCTCTACTACAACTACACAAAAAGACGGTACTATTATTATTAAAATTGCCAATACTAATGGAACTATTACAACAAGAGAAGCTGATGGTTCTATTACTACTAAAGAAATAAATGGAAATATTACCAATACAAAACCAGATGGAACAACTTTTATTCAAATTAGTAAAGATAGTACATCTGTTATTACAAAAGAACCAGATGGATCTATTACAAGTAAAGAAAAAAATGGAAATACAACAACAATAAAACCAGATGGTACTATTGTCATTAAAATTAGTAAAAATTCTAATGATATTACAACTAAAGAAGCTGATGGTTCTGTTACAACTAAAAAACCTGATGGTACTATTATAAATACAAAAGAAGATGGTTCTAGTATAACTAAAAAACTAGATGGTACTATTATAAATACACGACCTGATGATTCTAGTGTAACGACAAAGCCAGACGGAACTATCATAACTACAAAAGCCGATGGTTCTAGTATAACTACAAAACCAGATGGCTCTGTTCTAACCAGAGATGCAAATGGATCTTCTGCAACTGCAAAACCAGATGGAACAATTTTTATTCAAATTACTAGAAATGCTGGAGATGTTACAAGTAAAGAAGTTGATGGATCAGTTACAACGAAAAAGTTAGATGGAACTATTATAAATACAAAACTAGATGGTTCTAGTAAAACAATCAAGCCAGATGGATCTGTTACAAATGCAAAATCTGATGGCTCTAGTATAACAACAAGGTTAGATGGAACTGTTATAACAACCAAACCAGATGGTTCTAGTTTAACAAAAAGATTAGATGGAACTATTATAAACACAAAACCAGACGGAAGTATTATAACAACCAAACCAGATGGCTCAGTTACAACTACAGATTCTGATGGATCTGGAGCAACAACCAAACCAGATGGAACAATTTTTCTTCAAATTACTAGTGGTAATGGAAATGTTACAACTAAAAATACTGATGGATCTAGTGTAACAAAAAAAGTAGATGGTACTATTATAACTAAAAAATTAGACGGTACTATTATTACAATAAAACCTGATAGCTCTACTGTAACTACAAAACCAGATGGAAATATAACGACAATAAAACCAGATGGTACTATTACAAACACAAAACCAGATGGTACTATTATAACAACTAAACCAGATGGATCTGGTACAACTATAAATTCAGATGGCTCAGTTACAACTGTAAAATCAGATGGATCTATTACAACTGTTAAAACAGATGGATCTGTAACAAATACAAAGTCAGATGGAACTCTTACAAGTACAAAACCAGATGGAACTGTTATTATAAGGCTTATTATTACTCCTAAAGAAGTTCCTCCCCCAGCCTCTTCTAGTTCTTCATCAGGTGGTAGTAATGCTCCTTCAACAACAATACCAAGACCATCAGTGAATTTAGATTTGACTATAACATCTGATGATACAACTGTATCTTAGAAATAGTTATTAAGTATCTATTCCATTTTTAACCCAATTTAGAGCTTTTTCTTTATAATTATCATCTGTTATAGAAAAATATCTTTCTAAATGGTAAACACCCGATTCTCTAGCTTTGCTTGCCATTTGTAATTTTGCAATACTACTACCAAAAATTAAAGCTGTTTTTTCTACTCCAGCTTCTTTTGCCAAAATCATTCCTTTCCCCATCTCTTCCATTACTGAAGGGTCTTGTCTTTGAACTTCTGATAAGTCTAATAAAATAGAAAATTTTTTGTTTTGAGATTTATATTCAAGAAATATTGGTTCAATTTGAGAGCCCATAATTTTTAAATCATCAAGGCTCATTCTGTCATGAAGCTTAATTTCTAAACCATATTCCGTTTTTTGTACTAACATAAATAAAAATAACCTTAAAAAATAATAATATAGTTATAAAATATCTAATATAAACTAAACTTAAATGATTTCAGGAATCAAATCCCTAAATCAAACTTGTATTAATCTATTCTCAAGAATAAAATCAAAAAGATCTTTTAATTTTCCTTTAAAAAGGATCATCTTCCCAATTATCATCAAGTTTTTTAGTAACTTTTTTACTAATGGTTCTTGCTTTTGTTGTATCTTTTGCTTTAGCCGCTTCTTGTTCTTCAAAAGAATTCATTGCATCTTCAAGTGCAGTAGATTTAATATTATCCCAATTAGAAGGTTTTACAATAACTTCTTCTTCTATATTTTGTTTTGTAGAAGATATTTTTTTATTTTCAAGCTCAATACTTTTTAATAAATTCGGATCGGATTCTAATTTTCTTGCTTTGGATATGGCAAAATCTAATAAGCCATTTATATCATCTAATTCACCTAGAAGAGAGCTTTTATTTTCAGAATTTAAATTATCATTCATAAATTAATACCAAATTAATTTCAAACCAATATTACAAGAAAACTTTATATATTATTTTACTATATTTAGCTACAGATTGCACATATTTCATATTAGTTTTTTATAGACCCCTTATCTTTCTTATTAGTATTAAACTTTACTTGTATCGCTAGGTATTATTTTAATTTTTCCAAATAAAACTATTGATTAATAAATAACATAATAAATAACATAATAAATAAATTATAAATAAAATAACATAAAGTTAAAAAATAATATAATAAATAAATTATAAATAAAATAACATAATAAACAACATAATAAATAAATTATAAATAAAACATGATGTTAATCAATTAATTACTTGATTGTTATCCTTTGATATTATTTAAAGATAACTGTCAAAAATAAGTATTATTTATATTAAAATGATCTTCTTATGGTTTTATTTTATTAATAATACCTTGAAGCATTGTTTCAGTGTTAATACAAACATAATTACTAGTACTTTGGGATCTATTTCAATATTTTATGAAGTATTGTAACGAATATAATTTAATATTTATCCTTAGTATTACAATAGAGGAATGTTATTAATTAACACCAAGCTAACAAAAAATTACAGACGTAATATTAAGCTTAGTGTTTTTTATGAAACAATTATAAAATTTATTGGTGAGGTATTCATTATGTTATTTGGAAAAAAAGCAGCGTTATTATTATCGTCTGCAATGTTAGTTTCATCACTTGGTGCTTGTTCTTCAGGTATATCAACAACACCTGTAGCAGTTAGCGGAGATGTAAATTTCGCTAACTCAAATTTGGTTACCAGAATTTCTGAAACACTTTCTGTAAGTAAGGAAGACCCTAATCATTTTTATATTGATGCTGGTAAAGGGGAAAAAACAGGAGTTTCTTTTAGTGTAAACTTAAATTTTGGTGGTTCTAAATTCAAAACAAAAGCAAGTGCTTCTGGTTCTGTTGCAAAAGTTGCTACAGATGTAACACATATTGATATAGAATTAGTAAAGAGTGCCAGTGCTCCAACAAGTATAGCTAATCTTGATACAAATGGTGTTATTACTGCACATTTAGCTAGAGCAGGAACTGCAGGTACAGGCGCTGTAAATGGTCTATTTCCTGCTCCTGGTACTTTAGCAACAAATGGAGGAACTACTACTGTAATAACTTTCACTAATATTAATGATGGTACATATTGGGTAGCAGCAGCAGCATTGACTGGTACAACTAATATAGGTGCTTTAACATTACCAGCTAACGGATTTACTGGAGTCGCTCCAGCTACTAAAGGTACTGGTGGTACTGCTATAGGAGCAGGAAGCTACTTTTCTTCAACTTTTGGTGGTACTGGTGCTTCAGGAAGTGTTGTAGTAACAAAAGAAATAGTTGGTTTAAAAGCTCAATATGTAATTCAGGCAGGAGATACAACTCCTATTGGAATGAATATTCCTCTTCTTGAAGCTGGTGGAGCAACAATAGAATCTTCAATCAAATTAGATGATGGTAATCATACCTTTAATGCAACTACATTTCCTGTTACTGTTATTTAGTACTTCGAATTAAATTTTAACTAGTTCAAAATTAATCTGAACTAGTTATTTCTGATACTTACAAGGTTTTATATCTTATTAAGTATCAGGATATTTAAGATATTTTATATACTTTTTATAATTTGATAAAATAATGATTTATAATCAAAAAAAACTATTATTATTTTTAATTTCTGCTTTTGTAGTGTCATTTTCCTCATGTTACTCAAAATTAGAACCAATTAATAGTATTAATAAAGAAGTTAGTTTTAAATATACCACTACCATAAATTTTAAAATAGCGAATTTACATTCTTTTAAAACAAAATCAAGTTCATCTGTTCTTGAAGCCCTTTTGACAGATGTTAAATCGCTTAGTGCTTTTTTAACGAATAACCCCACGGATCCTTTTGCTACAGGATCTAACCCTTTTGGTGATGGAGTAATAGTTTCTTATGATAGTATTGGTAATATAATGCGGTTTGTAAATGTTCCTGTAGGAGGTCCATATTACGCTGTGGTAGCGGCTTTTGATGATTTTGCTGCAAGTCCGACCAAAAATAATATTACGGAAATAAATCCTGCTCTCACTTCTGTAGATAAGAAATGGTATTTATCCACAAATACGGTAAATGTTCTTCCTACAAATGTTTTAGTTTTTTCAAATCCCCCTAATACTAATCTTATGTTAGATGTAAATTTAATTTTAAGAAAACCTTTACCTAGCACTATTACTTCAAGTATAACTATTAATGATGGCGGTTTTGCGCCATTATCACCTGTGGTTGTAAATTAATTATGATTTTAAAAATTAAAACAAATATAAAATTATTACTCTCCTCTATTATAAGTTCTTCTTTATTGTTTTCATGTTCAGAAAAAAACTTATTTTCTAAAAATCTAATTGAAACTGAAGTAAGTTTTTCTAATGCAAATATAAATAATTATTCTATTAAAGAAACTAAAAAAAATAACTTCACTTTTGATTTAGGCGTAAAAAATGGAGCTTTTTTTTCTGTAGTCGTTAATTCTGATATAAATAAAGCTTTTTCAATAAAAAATAGTAGCAATGGCTTTACAGGGAAAAGATCTGATATAAAATTATTAAGAATTTATTTAGTTGATATTAATTCAACTGATTTAACATCAGGAAATTTAAAAGCAGGCCCATTTGATATAGACGCAAGTAGTACCGGTCCTTCTGGTACTTTTTTTACCTCCGTAACTGGTACAACAGGTCTAACTGATACAGGCACTTTAAGTTTTAAGAATGTTGCTAATGGTACTTTTTATTTAGCTATCGCCGCATATAATTCAACGACTGTAATTGATAGTTCTACAAATCTAACTAGTGTTGCAAGTGGTACTTCAAATACATCAAGAAATATAACTTCAGGAGTAAGCTTAGGAAGATTTGCTATCTCTGGAACTGGTGGCGATTCTGCTGGATCTGTTGCAATAAGCAAAGAGGTTGTTAGTGGTAAAGCTCAATACACACTTGTTGGTACAACTGCTTTGGGGGTTACCTTAACTTTAGCAGATGTCTTTGTTGCTACTATTGACTCCAATACAACTATTACAGATGGAAGCTATACTATTCCAAATATCACACTACAATAGAGGAAAAATGAATAAAATTTTAAAAAGTTTGCTCAGGACAAATAATATGAATCGCTCATTAAAATTACTAACTCTATTTTTAATTTCTTTTTTGATGATTTTCTCATGTTCAATACTCAATGAGCAAAATACTGAAAAAAAAGTAACCATTCCTTCTGCCGAAAATAAAGTTTTTATTGATGTTGGTAATGGCAAAACTGGAGGAACTTTTGAATTTAAAATAAATCATTCCGAAGGTTTTAAACTTAAAAACAATATAAATGGCTGGGATGCTAAATACGCTTCAATTGATCATTACAAACTTGCTTTGGTAACAACTGCTGGTACAGGAAGTAATGCTCTTACTACTTTACCTCTTGGTACTAGTGCAGACGTTTATACTATTTCAAAGGCTTCTTTAACTGCTCCTAGTGCTTCGGCAACCCACATTTTTTTTAAAAATGTTCCCAATGGTGCTTATTATGTTGCTATAGCAGCTTATGATGCAGACAATAGAAATGTTACTTTGGTTACAGGTACAACAGGAACTATATCAGTCGCAAGTGGCGATAATTTTGCCGTTTCTACTGCTGGTGGTGATGCAGGAAATACTGGATTGGTTACTGTTAGTGCAACTTATACTGTTCCTACAAACCCTGTAACGATTCCCTTAACTTTATCAACGGCTTTTGGTGCTGATATTGAAGTTGAAGTAACCGTTACTCAGAACACTAACCTTCTAAGTGCTATCAATGCATTCCGTTTTTACTTAGTGTCCACAAATACTGGTAACTTAGTTGATGCAAATATAACAGGAGGACCTTTTGATCTTACAACTGGAACTAAATTTAGTACTTTAAAAACAATCGCTTCAGGTAACATAGGAACCATGCAAAAATTAATTTTTAAAAGTGTTCCTGCTGGAACTTATTATGTTGCTGGAGCTGCCTATAATAGTTCAGGAACAATTAACTCAACAACAAATATAACTAGTGATACGCATAATATAACAATAACAACGACTCCAGTACCAACAGGAAATATGGGGCTTTTCTCTATATCAACTACTGGTGGTACTAGTGGAAGTGTAGTAGTTACTTCTACTTATGGAATTACTACGCCAGCGGTAATTTTACCGATACAACTTTTATGATGAATAAAATAATATTTAGTGTGAACATATAATGAAAAAAACACTTAGATTTATGATAGCAGTACCCTTAGTTGCTTTATTTATAGCAAACTGTAGTATCATGAATACTAATACTAATCTAGGTTATATGGTGGTTGGAGTAGATTTTCCTAAAAAAAGTTTTAGTATAAAAAAAATTCCCTTAAAAACTACCAAAATATTATTAGAAATATCTGGTGTTGGTTTTACAAATACCTTACAGTTTTTTCTTACTCCTGATGCTCCAAAAATTAAAATCTTAATGATAGCTGGTAATAAAAATATAACCGTAACAGCTTTTGATGATACAAGTAAAATTTTGGCTTGTACTAAAACTAGCATTGTCATAAAAAATGGGGTAGATAATAAATTAGAAATTGTTTTGGTTGAAGGTACAACTCCATTAGAGCCTTCAACTGATTCTAAAAATACTACTGATGATGTTACGCTTCCAATAGTTATAGACAAACCAAAAGATCCATCAAATTCAAGTACAAATGGAAGTGGTACAAACGGAAGTGGTACAAATGGAAGTGGTACAAACGGAAGTGGTACAAATGGAAGTGGTACAAATGGAAGTGGTACAAATGGAAGTGGTA
>ERZ1292633.1375-Hain-H41-02um-R1-1375-length-26363-cov-6_pt1 | contig 26363 bp, 24 predicted proteins | sample MGYA00564406_ERZ1292633 | MGnify/ENA primary metagenome ERZ1292633 (study PRJEB36523, sample SAMEA6512639) | groundwater metagenome | collected 2019-01-08 | study: AquaDiva: Metagenomics assemblies of 32 groundwater samples | reverse complement strand
GCTTGACCCCACCTACGCGCCGAGCCACGTGGAGCGGCGCGATTTCACGCTCGACCTGCCAGGTCGCGGTTCGGTGGTCGGGATCGAGTGGAATCCCGGAGGAACGGCGGGCCGCGTGGGAATCATCCACGGCCTGGGCGACCACGCGCGCCGTTACGGCCGCGCCGTTCAGGCGCTCGTCGGCCAGAACTTCGCCGTGGAAGCGCTCGACCTGCCGGGACATGGCGAATCGTACGGACCGCGCGGCCACGTGGACTCGTGGGACGACTACCGTGATGCCGTGGAAGCATGGTGGGCACGGCGGCGCGACTCCGGTGATGCCCCGAGCGCCTTCGTTGGCCACAGCATGGGCTCGCTCGTCGCGCTCGACTTCGCCCTTCGCCACCCCGAGCGAGTGCGCGCCCTCGTCCTCTCCGCGCCGCCCTTCGAGGTGGTGCTGCGCGCGACGATGCTGAAGGTGCGACTGGCGCAACTGGTCGTCCGCGTCTGGCCCAGTTACTCCCAGCAGACGACCATTCTCCCGAGCATGCTGTCACACGATCCAGAGGTGGTTCGCGCGCACAACGAGGATCCGCTCGTTCACTACACCATGAGTGCACGCCTCTTCTTCGAATTCCGCGCGGTCAACGCCGCGCTTAAAGAGTCGGCGTCGCGGCTCACGGTGCCGACGTTGGTCCTCCACGGTTCCGAGGATGTCGTGTCGAGCCCGCGTGGAAGCGAACGGTGGGTTGGGACCACGCCCGCCGGGCTGGCGGAGCTTCGGCTCTATCCCGGCCTCTTCCACGAGATCCTGAACGAGCCCGCCGGCCCGGCGATCGCCGGCGAGATAGCCGCCTGGCTGCAGCCTAAGACTTTGTAAGGAGCGCTACCGCGGCTTCCCATTCCCCCCGCAGCCTCGCCCGCTCTCGAGCGCCCATTCGCGGACGAAACCGCTTCGCGCGCGCCACCGCGAGGGGCGCCTCCTCACGCCGCTCCCAGATTCCCGCGCCGATCCCCGCCAGGAGGGCCGCCCCGAGCGCCGTCGACTCCACCATCGCGGGACGCTCGATCGGAATGCCAAGCAGGTCCGCCTGGAACTGCATGAGGAAATCGTTCCGCGTCGCGCCCCCATCCACGCGAAGCGATCGAATCCGCGTCTTGCTCTCCCGCCGCATCACGTCGACCACGTCGCACGCCTGGTAGGCAATCGACTCGAGCGCCGCGCGAACCAGATGCGCGCGAGTCGTGCCGCGCGTGAGGCCGCACCAGAGCCCGCGAACGTCGGGACGCCAGTGGGGTGCGCCAAGCCCGGCGAACGCGGGGACGAGATACGTCCCGCCCGCGTCGGGGACCGACCGCGCGATCCGCTCGCTCTCCGCCGCGGCCCTCAGAATTCCGAGTCCGTCGCGAAGCCACTGGATCGCCGCGCCGGCCACGAAGACGCTTCCCTCCAGCGCGTACGCGGGCTCGCCGCGCGGTCCGCACGCCACCGTGGTCAGGAGGCCGGCGCGCGACGGAACCGGGCGCGTCCCTGTGTGGAGCATCAGGAAGCAGCCGGTGCCGTAGGTGTTCTTGATCCCCCCCGCGGTGACGCAGCCCTGTCCGAAGAGTGCTGCTTGCTGGTCGCCGGCAATGCCGCGGATCGGGATTCCATCCGGAATGCCGCGAACGCCGCGCGTTACGCCGAAGTCCCCCGCGGAGGGACGCACCTCGGGCAGAAGCGAGCGCGGAATGCCGAATCGATCGAGGAGCGCGTCGTCCCACGCCAGGCGCCGCAGGTGAAAGAGAAGGGTGCGGCTCGCGTTCGTGGGATCGGTCGCATGAACCGCCCCTCCGGTGAGATTCCAGAGCAGCCACGTGTCGACCGTGCCGAACGCCAGCCCTCCCGCCGACGCCCGCCGCCGCGCCCGCGGAATGTGGCGGAGGAGCCACTCGATCTTCGTGGCGGAGAAGTAAGGATCGAGCCGCAGGCCCGTCGCGCGCGCGATGGCCGGCTCCGCACCCGCCTTCCGAAGCGAGGCGCAGCGTTCCGATGTGCGCCGGTCCTGCCAGACGATTCCGCGCGCCACGGGACGCCCCGTCCGCCGATCCCAAAGCAACGTGGTCTCCCGCTGATTCGTGATCCCGATCGCGGTCACGCCGGCTCGCGCTGGGCCGGCCGGGACCGCCGCCAGCGCCGCGCGCACCGCACGCAGCGTCGTCCCCCAGATCTCATTCCCATCGTGCTCCACCCATCCGGGCCTCGGGAAATGCTGCGGCAGTTCGGCGTAGCCGCGCGCGACGACGCGTCCGCGGCCGTCGACGACGAGAGCGGTGGTTCCGGTGGTCCCCTGGTCGATGGCAAGCAACCTCACGCCGTCCCCTCCTCCAGAATGCGGACCTCGTCGTCGAGGGCGCGCCGAAATTGCTCCAGCATCTCCCGCCTTGCGGCGTCATTCCACCCACGCAGCGTGCCCATCCACTCCGAGACCGGCCCCGCCGCCTCGCGGAGCGCGCGTCCGTCAAGCCAGAGCCGCGTCCGCCGAAGGAGCACGTCGTCCAGCCGCTTCGCCTTCTCATACCGGACCGCGAAGGCGACCTCCGCCTCGCGGAGCTGGAGCCCTCCGGGAAGCTCGAGCGATCTCGGGTGTTGCGTGCTCATCCCTTCGATGCCGGCGGCCCGTCCCCCCGAAACGAGAGAGTCCGCCGTGCTGCACGCCGGCGCACGACGCCCGTCGATCGCGATGATCCGGTCGACGACGTGAGCCGCAAGCGCGCGGTGCGTGGTGTACTTGCCTCCGACAATACTGACGAGCCGGTCTTCCTCCAACACGCGATGCTCCCTCCGGTTCGCCGAGGGGGTCCCGCCGCCGGCGGCCTTCCCCGCGAGCGGACGAACCCCCGCGAAGGCACGCACCGGTAGCGCTCCGGCGCGGAGCGACGGCAGCGCGCGCGCGGCCTCCTCCAGGAGATAGCGGATGTCGCCGGGGTCGGGCCCGACCTGATCGGGATCGCGCTTGTCGTCGACGTCGGTCGTCCCGATGACGGTATGCGTGCCCCAGGGAATGACGAAGAAGACTCGGCCGTCGCGCCGCGCGGTCAGAAGGATGGCGCTCGATACGAGTGATCCCTCCAGGACGACGTGGGTTCCCCGCGTGCGGCGGACAACCGGATCGACGCTCGGCCGGCCCAGTGCGCGCACGCGGTCGGCCCACGGGCCCGCCGCGTTCACAACCCAGCGGGCCTCCACCGCCTCCTCCACGCCGCGCTCGAGGTCGGCGAGCCGCGCGCGCCAGCCCGCCGACGTCCGCTCCAGCCCGCGCACTTCGGTGTACGTCCTGATTCCAGCACCGGCGCGTTCCGCGGCCAGCGCGGTCGCCACACAAAGTAGCGCGTCGTCCATCTGGGCATCGCGGAAGACGAACCCACCTCGCAGGCCTCGGGACCGGAGCGCCGGTTCGAAGCGGAGCAGGCCCGCGGCGTCCATGTGCCGGTGCGCGGAGAGGGGATCGCGTCCCGCCAGTGCTCCGTAGAGCCAGAGGCCCGCGCGGAGCATCCAGGGGGGGCGGCCCTCGCCGCGGTAGCTGGGCAGCACGAACGTGAGGGGATGAACCAGATCGGGAGCAATGCGAAGGAGAATGGCGCGCTCGCGTAACGCCTCGCGCACCAGGGGGATTTCGCCGCGCTCGAGGTAGCGGATGCCGCCGTGTACCAACTTCGAAGTGCGGCTGCTCGTCGCCCCGGCGAGGTCGCCGCGCTCGGCAAGGAGGACCGACAGGCCACGCAGCGTCGCGTCGCGCGCGACGGCCGCTCCGTGAATTCCCCCGCCGACCACGAGCAGATCGAGAATGACATCCTCCCTGGAACGAGCGTTTCCGCGACGCCTCCCTGCGCGCGGCAACGCGTCGGAGTCTAGTCCACCTGGGCGCGGCGTCAACCCGCCGCCGCATGGTATCCTTGTCCGCATGACGCTTTCCTTGAAGGGCCGATGGGCGCTTGTGACCGGCGCCTCGAGCGGATTTGGCGAGGCCATCGCGCGCCGACTGGCCGCGGAAGGGTGCCACGTCGCGATCAACGCGCGCCGTGCCGAGCGGCTCGAGCGGCTTGCGATCGAACTCCGCGAGCGCCATGGCGTCGAAACGGAGATCCTCGCCTTCGACGTGCGCGACCGTGGTTCGGTCGAGCGAACGCTTGGCGCGGCCTCCGATCTACTCGACCGCCTCGACATCGTCGTGAACAACGCGGGCCTGGCGTTGGCCCTCGATCCGGTCCAGAGCGGCGATCCCGCCGATTGGGACCAGATGATCGACACCAACGTGAAGGGGCTCCTCCACGTCACGCGCACCTGCCTCCCCGGCCTCGTTCGCCGCCGCTCCGGCGATGTCGTGAACATCGGATCGGTGGCGGGTCACGAGGTCTATGCGGGAGGCGCCGTCTACGCCGCTACCAAGTTCGCCGTGCGGGCGATCTCCGACGCGCTTCGCTACGACGTTCTGGGGACGGGAGTCCGGGTGATCAATGTCGAGCCGGGTCTAGCCGAGACCGAGTTCAGTCTGGTCCGATTCAAAGGTGACGCAACTCGGGCCAAGTCGGTGTACCACGGCGTGCGGCCGCTGGCGGCAGACGACGTGGCGGACGCCGTGGTCTGGGCAGTGACCAGGCCGCCTCATGTGAACGTCCAGCAGATCCTGCTCATGCCGACCGATCAGGCGGCGGTGCACGCGCTCCATCGGAGGACGCCCTAGCCCATGAAGCCCATGCGACGAATTCCCTCGCTTGTCCCCGCGATGATGCTCGTGTTCGCCGCCTCCGCCCTTCTCGCCGGAGACCTGCCCCCCTGGAGCGATACGCAGGGCAAGGGGGAGCCGACTATCGTCCTCCTCCACGGCGCCGGAAGCGATCGGACGCTCTGGGACCTGATGGTCCCCACCCTCGCCAAGACGCACCGTGTCGTGCGTGTGGAATTACCGGGACACGGCGCCTCTCCGATGATCGGAGCGATCACGGTGAAGGAGGTCGCGCGGGCCGTCGACCAGGCGCTCGAACGCCAGCATGTGGAACAGGCCATCCTGGTCGGGCACTCCTACGGCGCCTGGGTGGCGCTGGAGGAGGCCGTGGCGCACCCGAAGCGGGCCGCGGCCGTGGCGGTGATCGACATGGGCTCCTACACGCCGCAGGATAGTGCGCGTACCGCCGCGCTCGGGCGCTACATCGAGGAGCGCTACCCCTCGCTCGTCCGGGCGATCTTCGAGGTCATGTCGACGAGTCCGGTGGAATCCGACTCGGCCGTCGAGCAGGCGCTTCGCGTGCCACGGGACGTGCTCTCCGCCTATCTGCGGGACGCGTGGCGCACCGACCTGCGCGATCGAATCCGGGAGCTGGAGATTCCAATCCACGTGATCGCGGCCGAGGGGTCCTGGCCGGTGACACAGCCCTGGGAGCGGGCCAGGCACCGTTTCGGGTACATGACCATGGGCACCGCGGAGGGGCACCGCGTTACGGGATCGGGCCACCTGATCATGCGCGATCAGCCAGATTCACTGGCGGCGTTACTCCTGCAAATCGCGAAGGACCTTCCGAAACGCTGATCCGGCGGCGAGGCGCGGCGCCTACCGCCGTTCGAGCACGTGGTAGAGGTTTCCGTGCTCCCCGAAGCGGTTCCACTCCAGCGGGAACGGCTCGAAGCGATCCCAGTAGATCGCCGCGAGCCTGAACGGGCTTCCCGAGACGAGCCGGTCGAAGTCCTCCTGCGTCCAGTACCGGAGGAGATGTTCCTCCTCGATCCGCCGGCGCCACTTCCCCCGCCGCGCGGTCACCACGCAGTGCTGGTAGCTTCGCTTCGATTCCGCGTCCTCCCGCTCCACCGACCACGTCAGCGTCGTCGAGAGTCCATTCCCACGGTTGCCCCAGGGTCCGAATCGCGCCAGTTCGGGCGGTTCGCCGCCGTACGAGATCTGCACGATGTAGATGCCGCCGGGACGGAGCATCTCCCCCATCCGCGTGAGATGAGATGCGAAAGGTGCGTCGTCCAGCAGATAGCCGATGGAATTAACCGGATGAAGCGCGGCGTCGAAGACACCCGGAGCGCGAAAGGTCTCCATGTCGCCGGCGTGGGCCGAACTGCCGAGCGGACGGAGCCTGGCGTCGGCGAATGCCGCCATCTCGGCGCTCAGATCGTACCCGACCGACTCGTATCCGCGCCGGGCCAGCGCCTCCAGCATGCGTCCCGTACCGCAGCATGGTTCCAGCAGCCGGCGGACCCGGCCGCTCGCGTGCGCGCGAAAGCAGCTCTCGTAGAAATCGAGCTCGCGGGTCAGATCCCAACCGAAGGCGACTTCATAGATCTCGGGGCTCGAGTAAAGCGGAGCGTCGGGCGTGGTCATGCGGTGAATGTGGGGCCGCGGGGCCTATCGGCGCAAGAGCCGCCGTTCCCCCTACCCCGGCCGCGCATCGCGTGGTACGTTTCGTCGACATGAGCGACACCCCGCTTCGCATCGGCATTCTCTACGATGAATGGTACGTGGACCGCGAGGCCAACGAGGCCGAGGCTGCCGCCGTCGCCGTCGCCGAAGCATCGAACGGCACGGCTCCCAAGCGGAAACGTCGCCGCGAGAAATCCGACCGCGAGGAAGTCCACGACGCGCTGGTGAAGCGCGGCCACACGTGCCGCTATCTCTGCGTCGACGGGCGCCCGCGAACGTTGAAGGCGCTGGCGGGCAGCGACGTCGATCTCATCTTCAACCTCACGGAGTCGTACGCCGGAGACGACACCAAGGACGTCCACCTGGCCGCTTACCTCGAGCTCCTCGGACTTCCGTTCACAGGCTCCGGGCCGGCCGGACTTCACCTGGCGCAGGACAAGGCGGTCGCGAAACGGCTCTTCACGTTTCACGGGATTCGCACCCCTCACTTCGCGACGGTCTACCAGGGGCGGCTCCAGTGGGCGGACGACATTCACTTCCCGGTGATCGTAAAGCCGAAGCGTGAAGACGGATCGATCGGCATCGAGTTCAACGCGGTCGCCGGCTCCATCAAGGAACTGATGGAGCGAATCGACGCCCTTCACGCCGATCTCGACAGCCCCGTGCTCATCGAGCAGTACATCGAGGGAAGGGAGATTTACGCGGCCGTGCTGGGGAACGATCCGATGACCGCGCTCCCCCTCGTGGAACTCGATCTCGCGGGCGTGCCGGCCGGACAGCCCCGGATCGCCGGCACCGAGGTGAAGTGGGAACGCGGCACGGAGGCATATCAGAAGACGAAGCTGAGCGTCCCTGCGATCCTCCCGGACGATCTCACCACCGCCATTCAGGAGACCGCCGTTCGAGCCTGCCGGGCCCTGGAGATCCGCGACTATGCGCGCGTTGACCTTCGACTCTGCGACGATGGGTCGTTCTACGTCCTGGAAGTGAACCCGAACCCCTGGCTCCACACCACGGCCGAGTTCGCCATGGCGGCCAAGAATTCCGGCCGGGACCACGGCGCCCTGATTCAGGAAATCGTCGACCTTGCCCTGGCCCGCTACCGCGGCACCGTCCTCCAACCCTAGCCGCCCGAACCGCATCCAACTAACGAAGACCGAGGCGGAGAGCGCCTTGACAGGCCTTCCCGGTTTCGCGGAACATCCAGTGCAAGAAGATCGTAGGTCACTTGAACTCAATGTCTTCACACGCCCCGAACGAATTCCACCCAACAAGGAGAAACCGGATGAAGTTTGTGCTGCAACGCTCATCCAGCGTTAGATTTATCGTGCTTAGCCTAACTCTCGCGGCGACCCTGGCGGCCCCGTTTGCCACGGCCGAGCCCTCGAAGGATTCGACCGTGAAACCGCCGCAGATCCGGCTCGACTTCGAGAAGTACACGCTTCCCAATGGCCTCGACGTGATCCTCCGCGAGGACCACCGGCTCCCCATCGTGGCGACGAACATCTGGTACCACGTCGGTCCGGCCAACGAGCTTCCCGGCCGGACGGGCTTCGCTCACCTCTTCGAGCACATGATGTTCCAGTCCTCCGGTCACGTGGGCGAGGACCAGTTCTGGAAGTTCATGGAAGGCGCCGGCGCCTCGTTCATCAACGGGACGACCGATACCGACCGGACGAACTACCTGAACGACGTGCCCTCGAATCAGCTGGAGACGGCCCTTTGGCTGGAGAGCGATCGGATGGGCTTCCTGCTCGACAAGATCACCGCGGCCTCGCTGGCCAATCAGCAGGACGTAGTCCGGAACGAGCGGCGGCAGAGCCTCGAGAGCGCGCCCTACCAGCTGGTGGAAGAGGCGATGCTGCACGCCGCGTTGCCGAAAGAGCACCCCTACTACGGGTACATCATCGGTTCGCACGAGGACATCCAGGCCGCCAAGCTCGACGACGTGAAGGACTTCTTCAAGCGCTACTACTGTCCGAACAACGCCAGCCTCGTGATCGTCGGCGACATCGACAAGGTGAAGACGAAGGCGCTGATCGAGAAGTACTTCGGATCGATCCCGCGCGGCGACGCGGTCCCTCCGATCACGGCGACGACGCCGCCGATCACCGCGGAGCGCCGCGTCGTGATGACCGACAAGGTCACGCTCCCGCGCGTCTACATGCTCTACATCACGCCCTCGATCTACCAGCCCGGCGACGCCGACGCGGCGATCGCGGCGAACATCCTGGGCGGCGGCAAGGCGAGCCGGCTCTACAAGTCGCTCGTCTACGCGAAGCAGATCGCGCAGGACGTGACGGTCGCGCAGAACTCTTACTTGCTCGGCTCGCAGTTCCAGATCACGGCCACGGTGAAGCCGGGCCACACGGTCGAGGAAGTCGAAGCGGCCATTGACGCAGAACTCACGCGGTTCGCGGCCGAGGGACCCACCGCCGCCGAGGTGGCGGCGTCGCAAAACTCGATCTACTCCGATATCGTCACGAGCCTAGAGAACTTCGGCGGGTTCGAAGGCGTGGCCGACCGCATGAACAAGTACAACCAGTTCCACAAGGATCCGGGCTATCTGAATCAGGATCTCGCCCGCTACGCCGGGGTGACACCCACCTCCCTGAAGAAGTTCGCGCAGGAGCAGCTTGGCAAGAACCAGCGGGTCGTGGCGCATGCCATCCCCGGCGAGAAGCAGCTCCCACCCGATCCCGCCGCCCCGCCGAAGCCGACCGCCGACGAGCAGAAGATCGTCTCGGCCGAGCCGTGGCGAAACGAGCAGCCGAAGCCGGGCCCGGCCCCGACGGCGAAGCTCCCGCGCGCGAAGAAGTTCGGCATGCCGAACGGCCTGACGGTCTACCTGGTGGAGGCGAATCACCTTCCGATCGTCTCGGCAAACGTCGTATTCCGTTCGGGAAGCGCACGCGATCCTCAGGGCCTGGCCGGCCTGGCCGGATTCACCGCGTCCATGCTGGACGAAGGGACCGCGAAGCGTGACGCGATTCAGATCGCGGACGAGATCCACGCTCTCGGCGCCACCCTCGGGACCGGCTCCCAGGTGGACGGCAGCAGTGCTACCACCCGAGCGCTGAAGGCGAACGCGCTCCCGGCGCTTTCGGTCCTTTCCGATGTCGTGACGTCCCCCGCCTTCCCCGAGAAGGACATCGAGCGAGTCCGCAAGGAACGCCTCACGGCGCTCATGCAGCAGCGCGACGCTCCGTTCCCCACGGCGATGCGCGTGATGAACGCCTGCCTCTTCGGACCGACGCACCCGTATGGCCACACCTCGCTCGGCACCGAGGCCGCGCTTGGAAAGATTTCCCGGGCCGACATGGAGGCGTTCTACAAGTCCTCCTATAGCCCGAAGAACGCGGCCCTCATCCTGGTCGGAAATTTGACCGAGGCCGAAGCGAAGCAGCTGGCCCAGGAGAGCTTCGGATCGTGGAAGGGCAATGCCGCCGCCACGTCGACGCCGCCCGAGGGGGCGATGACGAACTCCCGCGTGGTGATCGTCGACAAGGCCGGGTCGAACTCGACGGCCCTGTTGGTCGGTCAGTTCGGCGTGACCCGTTCGAATCCAGATTACGAGAAGCTCGACGTCATGAACACGGTGCTCGGTGGGCTCTTCTCCAGCCGCATCAACCTGAACCTCCGCGAGGACAAGGGCTACTCCTACGGCGCCTTCTCCTTCATCGGGCAGAATCGCGGCGTCGGACCGTTCATGGCGGGCGCGCAGGTTCGCGGCGACGTGACGGGACCCTCGGCCGAGGAACTCCTGAAGGAAGTGACGAAGATCCGGGACAGCGGCGTGACGGAGGAGGAACTGGCGCTGGCCAAGGAGTCGATCACGCGCCCGCTCCCCGCCAATTTCGAGACGACGGCCAGCACGGCCGGCACCATGGCGGGGCTCTACCTCTTCGAACTTCCGCTCGACTACTACGAGACGCTCCCCGCGCGCGTGAACGCGATCACGGCCGCTGAAGTGGCCACCGTCGCGAAGAAGTACCTCACGCCGGAGCGGATGGTGGTCGTCGCGGTCGGCGATCGGAAGACGATCGAGCCGCAGCTTCAGAAGCTGAATCTCGGGGACATGGCGATCCGCGACGCCGACGGCAATGAAGTGACCGCTGCCAACCCCTAGCTCCACGCTTCGCGCCGGTCGAACGGCACGGAGGGCATAGCAAAGGGCCGCCTCGGCACGAACCGGGGCGGCCCTCTTCGTTTCACCGCGGGTGAGTCGCGGCCCGCGGGGCTACTCCGCCCCGCCGCCTCCCGCCGATGCCACCTTCGGAGCGCCGCGGCGCACCAGGTAATCCTCGACGAAGAGAAGTCCATTTTCCCCGGCCCGGCGGACGATGCTCAGAAGCTGCTCCATGCTGGAGACCTCCTCGAGCTGCTCGTTCACGAACCACTGGAGGAAATGCCGCGAGATGTGATCCGACTCCGCGATGGCGAGATCGACGAGACCGTTGATTTGCTTCGTGACAGTGACTTCCCAGGTCACGGAGAGCTGCACCGCTTCCTCGGCCGTCTTGAACGTCGGCTTCGGCGCCGCGATCTGCGGAATGATCACGCGGCCGCCGGCATCGACGACGTACTGCACCAGCTTCATCGCGTGCATCCGTTCCTCGTCGGCCTGCCGGAGGAAATGCGCTGATAGCTCGGGCAGCCCTTCGACGCCGAAGTGGCATCCGATGGCGACGTACTGCATCGACGCCCCGAACTCGTTTCCGATCTGCGTGTTCAGCGCGTCGTTCATCTTCTGGCTCATGAGCACGGAATCGCCCCTCTCTCCCGGGCGCGCCGGGAAACAAAGTGTCCCCAAGGGGATTCGAACCCCTGTCGCCGCCGTGAAAGGGCGGTGTCCTAGGCCAGGCTAGACGATGGGGACATGTTTGAACTGTGGGGCGCCGCCGAAAACCTAGGCGGAGCCGGGACACTATACCCCACTCCCGCCTCCTCCGCTAGTTCGACGCCCCTGGCGCGCGGCTTGGTTCGATCGAGCCACGAGATTGCTCGATCGGACCCACCCCGCCGGCGGCGCCCCTCATGACCAACCAGTTAACTCATTATATCACAACATTTTGGCAAGATCGGCCTCTGAGGCATGGCCCATGCTTTCTCTTCTCATCGGATGGAGGTGCCAGGAGGCTTGAATGGCCAGGGAGGCCAAACGACCGCCACGGGTCCTTGAAGACCGGGCGGAAGGAAGTGATCGGCGCCCTTGGGGCGCCAAGGGGGAACGGTTGAACGCGATCGTGGTGGCGCTCTACGTCGGTCTGGTAGTGCTAGCGGGTACGGCCTCGATGGCCGCCGCGGGCGCTCCGGACCTCTCCGTGGGAGTGCTGCCGCTTCTCTTCTGGCTCCTGGCGAATCTGCTCGGCGAGGTCCTCTGGCTGCCGGCGCCCAAGGGCCGCGGGTACCTGAGCATGGCGAACGCGGCTAACTTCGCGACGCTTCTGCTCCTCCCCGCGGCGCTCGCGGTCCTGGTGACGGCGGTGGCCGGATTCATTGCCGACCTGATCTTCCGGCGCCGCGCCTGGTACCGGGCGCTCTTCAACGCCGGCATGTGCGCGGTCACGGTCTACGTCGCCTCGGAGGTCTTCCGGCGGACAGGCGGCTCAGGCGCGTCGCTCGAGGCGCTCACCTCGCCGCTGAACGCGCTCCCGCTCGCCGCGGCGACCGTGGCCTACTTCCTGGTGAACACCTGGCTCGTCTCAGGCGTCATCGCGCTTCACCGCGAGCACCCGGTCTGGACAGTCTGGCGCGAGTCCTTCGCCTTCGCCTACGAACTGGTGGGGGTCGTCGTGCTCCACTTGCTCGGCTTCGTGTTCGCGGCGCTCTTTCACGCGTGGGGGTACATGAGCGCCTTTGTCGCCGTCTTCGTGACCTACTTCATCCGGGACGCCTACGTGCGCTATACCGCCGACACCATAAGCCGCCCCACGGCCTCGTCGACGGCAACCGCGCGTAAGGTCCCTTCGGTGAACACTCCGTGACGGGTCGGTAGTCCGAGAGGCTACCTCCCTTCATCGCGGCGCCGGCGCCACCCCTTCTCGCCGGCGCCGCTTCCATTTCAACTCCGCGGCGGCTCGCGTTTCGCGCGGGAGTCCCCCGTTGCGCACCTCCCTCCCCGGGGCTAGACTCATCCACTCACACACCAATCACGCGCTTCGCGCGCTACCCTGGGAGGGGTCATGGAGAAGTTCGACGGCGTCGATTTCATGGAGATCGACAGCCTCTTCAGCGAAGAAGAAATCCTCATCCGCGACACGGCCCGAAAGTTCGTCCAGGACCGGCTGATGCCGATCATCGAGAAGCACCACCGTGACGCGACCTTTCCGAGTCATTTGATCCCGGAGATCGGCGAGCTTGGGTTCTTGGGCGCGAATCTCGATGGCTACGGCTGCGCGGGCCTCAGCAACACCGCCTACGGGCTCATCATGCAGGAACTGGAACGGGGCGACAGCGGCTTCCGCTCCTTTGTTTCCGTGCAGGGCGCGCTCTGCATGTGGCCAATCTACGAGTACGGCACGGAAGAGCAGAAGCAAAAGTACCTGCCGAAGATGGCCACTGGCGAACTGATCGGCTGCTTCGGCCTCACCGAGGCGGACTTCGGCAGCAACCCAAGCGGCATGCTCACGACGGCTCGGAAGGACGGCGACTCCTACATCCTGAATGGCAGCAAAATGTGGATCACGAACGGCGGCGTGGCCGACGTCGCGATCGTCTGGGCGAGGCTCGATGGCCGCATTCGCGGCTTCCTGGTGGACCGCGGAACGCCTGGGTATTCCACGTCGGACATTCATGGGAAGTGGTCGCTCCGCGCTTCGGTGACCTCGGAGCTGTCGTTCCAGGACTGCAGGATTCCGGCCGCGAATCTACTCCCGAAGGTGGAAGGGCTGAAGGGACCGCTCGGCTGCCTGAACCAGGCGCGCTACGGCATCGCGTGGGGCGGCATCGGCGCGGCCATGGCCTGCTACCACGAGGCGCTCAGCTACTCCAAGACGCGCATCCAGTTCGACCGCCCCATCGCGGGTTTCCAGATGGTTCAGGAGAAATTGGCCTGGATGATCCGCGAGATCACGAAGGGGCAGCTCCTGGTGCTGCAACTGGGGCGGATGAAGGATCAGGGGAAGGCCAAGCCGCACCACGTCTCGCTCGGCAAGATGAACAACGTGCAGGTGGGCCTTCAGTGCGCGAGGATGGCTCGGGAGATCCTTGGCGCGAATGGAATCACCGACGAGTACCAGTGCGGGCGCCACATGTGCAATCTCGAGTCGGTCTACACGTACGAGGGAACGCACGACATCCACACACTCATCATCGGCGAGGCGGTCACCGGGATCCCCGCCTACAAGTAGTCCCCGCGGAGGCGGCGGCTACGTCCGCCGCTTCCCCGCGAGGGAATAGCGAGGTTCCGGCAGCTTGAAGATCGCCAGATAGACGGCCACGAGCCCGAGCGCCAGCGATCCCGCGGCCACTGGAACGAATCCCACCGCGTCGATGAGCGGCCCGCAGAGTGCCGCGCCGACGACGAGTACCGGCGTGGCGATGGCCGGTACGAGCGCGATGTAGGACGTGTTGTCCTCGTGCGGCGAAAAGGACATCGACAGGTTGTACATGGCCATCCGGTCGCTGACGATGTAGACCCCCAGTGCGAACGCCGTCACGTAGTACCACGACGGCGTGGCGCCCAGGATGGCGGTCACGAGCCCCACCGAGAACGCCACCGTGGAAATGACCGAGACCTTGGCGTAGCCATAGCGATCCCCGATGGCCCCCGACAGCAGACTCCCAAGCATGTTCCCCGCCATGCAGACCGCCGTGTAGATTGCCGAGTCCTTGGCCTCCAGCGCGAACCGCTGCTCAGCCCAGATGGGGTAGAAGGCGGTGAGGACCGGCCATCCCGCGCTCAGCATGTAGATCGCGAGGTACGTTCGAATTCCGCCGCGGTCAGCCAGGATCTCCCGCGTGTGCCGCACGATTCCCCGGAGCGGATCCTCCTCTTCTGCGATGGCGCCGGGCTCTTCGACGACGGGCGCGAAAAAGATCCCGCCGATCGCCATCGCGGCGCCGGTGATCGCGAAGCCGATTCCGTAGTTCGCCGGAAACGGAGCGCCGCCGCCGATGATCTTGCTCGCGAGCCAGCCGCCGACCGCGCTCATCATCGTTTGAAAGAAGAAGAGCATGCCGAACGAGCGGGCTCGTAGCTCCGGGCGCGACACCTTTCCGATGAAGTTGATCCAGACCGGGATGAGGAGCCCCATCCAGATCCACGAGAGCCCCCAGCCCGCCAAGAGAACGGCGATGTCCACCGAGGGAGAGAGGCGGGGGCCCCACACGAACCAGGCCGCCGTAAGGAGCCAGGGAATGGCCGTGATGACGTGCGCCACGATCACGAAGCGCTTCCGGTAGACCAATCGCCCCGTGAAGTGGGCCGCGAAGATCCCCGGAATGCCGGTGGCGATCAGGAAGAGTACGGGGAGCGCGCTGACCGTCGTGTTGGAAGCGCCGAGGTGGGTCAGGAAGACAGGGAGAATCGCGATGTTGGAGATGAGTGCGAGCCCCACTCCCCAGAAGATCTCAACGCCGAAGATCCAGCCGAGGTTCTTCCAGTGACGATCGAGCGGGAGGGTCATTCGCGCTTCTTCGCCTTCGCCGCCTTGATCTGCTCCCACCGCTCGAGCAGCGCCTTCTCGACGCCTCGGGCGACGCCTCGCCAGTAGACCGGCGTGCCCATCTCATCGGGAAAGTAGCGTTGCGCGTCGATGGCGTCGTCGGCCTCGTGCGCGTACGTGTACCCCTGGCCGTAGCCCAGCTCCTTCATCAGCTTCGTGGGGGCGTTTCGAATGTGAAGTGGCACCGGATAGGGTGGCTTCTCCATGGCGTCGCGCGCCGCCGCCTTGTAGGCGAGGTAGATCGAGTTGCTCTTGGGCGCCAGCGCCAGATAGACGACGAGTTCAGCGAGCGCCGTGTTGCACTCGGGCATTCCGAGGAAGTGGACCGCCTCCTTCGCGGCGATCGCTAGACGGAGCGCCCCCGGATCGGCCAGGCCGACGTCTTCCGACGCGAAGCGCACCAAGCGGCGTACCACGAACATCGGGTCCTCTCCCGCCTCCAGCATCCGCGCCAGCCAGTAGAGCCCGGCGTCCGGGTCGCTTCCCCGGAGACACTTGTGGAGCGCGGAGACGGTGTTGTAGTGCTCTTCCCCGACGCGGTCATAGGGGAGCGACCGCCGCTGGGCCGCTTCGCGCACGTCGGCTTCCGTGAGTACGGGTGGCGTGCGCCGCCGCGCCATGCCGGCCGCGATCTCCAGCGTCGTGAGCGCGACGCGGGCGTCGCCGCCGGCGAGCGAGGCGATGGCGCGGATCACGTCCGGCGTGGCCGAGAGCCCCGTTCCACCCAGGCCCCGCTCCACGTCTGCCAGCGCGCGATCCAGGATGCGCGCGATCGCAGCCTCGTCGAGGAGATCGAGCACGATGACCTTCAGCCGCGAGAGGAGCGCGTTGTTCACCTCGAACGACGGGTTCTCGGTGGTCGCGCCCACGAGCACGATCGTCCCGTCTTCCACGTGCGGGAGAAAGGCGTCCTGCTGGGCCTTGTTGAATCGATGGATCTCGTCGACGAAGAGGATGGTCGACTTCCCGCTGATCGTGCGCGCGGCCCGTGCTCGCTCGATCGTCTCGCGGACTTCCTTCACTCCGGAGGTGACGGCGCTGAACTGGACGAATGTGGCGCCGCTGGCCTCCGCCAGAAGCCGGGCCACCGTCGTCTTCCCGCATCCCGGGGGCCCCCAGAAGATGAGCGAGGGGATCACGCGCGAGATCATGGCGTGGCGAAGGAGTGAGTCGGGCCCGAGGAGGCGATCGCCCCCCTCGAATTCCTCGAGGGTGCGCGGCCTCATCCGCTCGGCGAGGGGAGCTCTCGCGGCGGCGCGCGGCCTTCCCTCCGGGCCGGTGCCTTCCTTGCCGAAGAGATCGAGCGACTCACCCATGGGACGGAGTGCTACCGGACTTTCTCGCGCTCGCGCTCGCGTTCCACTTCGACGAAGGGCACGTCCTCTGCGAGTGCAGGATCGATCCGGGGCGCACTGGAAGACTTGGCGACTCGTTCCCGGACATCGGAGCCGCGAGACGCGGGCCGGCGCGGCTCGCTCCGCTTGTTCACGTGCCTCGCGGCCGCGAAGAAGAGGCGGAGTGCGAAGAGCGCCGCTAGGGCGACGAAGAGGCTGCTCAGGAAGCGGAACACGAAGGGTATCCTCCGGCGTCAGCCTGCGGCTAGCGCGAGGCGGTCTGGCGCAGGTACCGCGACGCCTTGGCCGTCAGCTCGGCGAGGGGGAGCTCGTTCAGGGCGACGATTCCATGATGGGCCTGGATGCGGCGCTCCACCATCTGGTCCTCCCGCTTCGCCGCGAAAAAGGTCCCCTTGTTCGTAAGGACGTCGCGCTCGAAGAAGGTCGGCATCGGGTAGTGCTCGCGCTCGTGGGCCGGGATATGTTTTTCGAGCAGATACGTCCGCTCCGTCCGCTCCTCGGCCGGCGCCGGCGCCTCTTCCGCGAGCGGCTTGAGCACCTGGTAGGCACGGAGCGACAGGAGCTCTGTCCAGACGTCGGCGCTGGCGATGCCTCCCTGCGGCGTGGCGTGGAACGTGAAGAAGGGGGTGATCTCGAGATTCGCCCCAGTCTCCTCGCCTAGGATAAGAGCCAGGCGCGTCAGCCGCGCGAGTCCCGCGATCCCTCTCACGTGCGGCACGGCACGCGTGTCGGCGTTCCAGTAGAGGAGCATCAGGAAATCGCCCCGCGTCAGGGGGCCAGTGGCCGCGATGCTGGCGTGCGGGATGCCGCTGCTCAAGCGTTTCTCCTTCGGGCCATGCGGCCCTTTCGCTGCGGGATCGAGTCGCCGGGCGGTCCGCCGTTACCGGTCGCCGCGCTCCCCGATTTTCAGCAGCTGAATATTGCCATTCGTCGTGGCGAACGCGAGGGCGGCGCCCTTGCCGCTTCCGCCGATTGTTCCGCGAATCGACTTGCTGCTCATCGCCCCGCTCAGCGTCAGCGGAAACGAACTCGTCACCTTGCCGTTCGTCGTGGAGGCCGTTACCGAGGCCCGAAGCGAGGGCGGCAGCTGAACGGTCACGTTCCCGTTCGTCGTCTCCAGTTCCACGCTACCGGCGTCGCCCAGGGCGCCTATCTGGGCCTGGATGCTCCCATTCGTCGTCGTCCCCGTGACGTCGCCGGAAATCGCCAGGAGTTCCAACGCGCCGTTCGTCGTCTCGATCTCGATCGGTCCGCTGGCCCCGGAGATGCGAATGTCTCCGTTCGTCGTGGAGGCCTCCACGAGGCGGCTCGTGCCGCGCACGCGGATCTCGCCATTCGTGGTCTGTAACGTCAACGCGGTCGCGTGGGGAACCTGGAGGTAGTAGTGAATATCCATCGCCGCGACCTTCCGACCCAGGAAGTCCCAGAGGCCGACGTTCTCGCGCCTCTTCGGATAGCGGCTTACGATCTCCAGCCGGCCAGGCGTCAACTCGACGTCCGCCTTCAGTTCTTTCAGCAGCGCCTGCGCCTGCTGGTCGTCGGCGGCGCGAACGGTCCGCGTGATCTGAACACGCACCTCTGGACGATCCCACGCTTCGATCACGATCCGGCCGTTTCGGCTATCGATCGAGACCTCGCCGTCAGGCGCGAACGCGAACACCTTCTCAGCGACCTTCTTGGCTTGCGCCGCGTCGGCGGCCGGGACGCCGGCGCCCAGCAGCGACACGGCGGCCAGCAGCGCCACATTCAACCCTGCCCCGCGTCTAGCGAAGTCTCTCATGATAGCCCTCCTCGAGTTCCGGAACCGGTTCCGTCACCAGTCTTTACGCCCCGGAACGGGAGCATGTTTCGCTACACGCTGAAGCGAACGTTGAGAATGTCGCCGTCTCGAACTCTATAGTCCTTGCCCTCTGTCCGCAAGAGCCCTTGGTCGCGTGCCTTGTTCAGGGTCCCGACCCTCATAAGATCATCGTATGAAATAACTTCCGCTCGAATGAATCCGCGCTCCAGGTCGCTGTGAATGGCTCCCGCCGCCTCCGGGGCCAAGGCTCCGTCGCGGACCGTCCAGGCCCTCACTTCATCGGGTCCCACGGTGAAGAATGAGAGGAGGCCCAGAGCCTCGTAGGAAAGCCGGATCATGCGCGTGAGTCCCGGCTCCTGAATGCCGAGGACCTGCATAAATTCCTTTGCGTCCTCATCCGAGAGCGCCGCCAGCTCGGCCTCCGTCTTCGCCGAGAGAGCGAAGACGGGGGGGCGCGGTTCCGCCAGGCGCTGGAGCACCGGCGTCACGATGGCCGCCTCGCCCTTCTTCATCGTCTCGTCGTCCGCGTTGACGACCAAGATCCAGGGACTCCCCGATAGGAGCCTGAATCCGCGGAGCGACCGCTCTTGCGGCTTGGTGAGCGGGACCGACCGCGCCGGGCGCTCGTTCTCCAGCGCCTCCATGACCAGCTTCAGCGCGTCGTGCTCGGCGGGGTCCTCGGGCTTCTTCCCCACCTTCAGCGACTTCTCGATCCGATTGATGCGGCGCTCCACGACCGCGAGATCCTCGAGCAGAAGCTCGCTCACCAGCCACGACGCGTCGCTGGCGGGATCGATCGTCTCACGGAAATGGGGAACGGCAGGGTCGTCGAAGGCACGGACGACGAGCACAAAGGCATCGACGTCGCGCAACGCGGTGAGCGCGGCCAGCGTGCCGCGTTCGGCGCGCCCGGGCGCGGTCTCCATCGGCGGAGCGTCGACGTAGTCGACCTTCGCGGGTGTGAACTTCTTCGGCTGGTAGAGGTCGCGGAGCTTGTCGAGCCGGGCGTCGGGGACCTTCACCGACCCCAGGTGGACCTTCTCACCACGAGCCGAACCGGTATCCGCCTGCCCACGCGTCAAGGCCGCGAAGAGCGTGGTCTTGCCGCTTTGGGGCGGCCCCAGGATTCCCAGTTTCACGAGGTGGCGAAGTCGCGGGAAGCGGCTACGCGCCCTTCCCGTCCGAGGCCGCGATCTTCACGGCGAGCGTATCGGCTTGCTCGCGCGCGTAGGGAGCGTCTTCGTCGTCCGGGAAGTTCTTCACGTAGCCGAGGTAATGTTTGCGAGCCGTGGTCCATTCACCTTGCCTGCGCCAAGCACCCGCGATTTCCAGGTGGGCCGGGCGGAACATGTCGCTCTCGGGATAGCGGTCGAGAATCATCTGCGCGAACTTCCGCGCGTTGGCGTATTCCTGGTCCTTCCGGTACATGCGGGCAATGGTGTAGAGCGCGTCATCGACCTGCCCGGTCACATTCTTCGGATCCATCTCGATCAGTTTCTGATACTGCTCGCGCGCCTTCTCGCGAAGTCCGTGTCCGTAGTACTTCTCGGCGAGCTTGGCCACGAACTCCGGGTCGCTCCCCTTCGTCGCGGCGTCTGCCTCCAGTGCGGCCAGCGTGTTCTTGCCCGCCAGGTAGTCGTCCACCTGCTGGATGAAGCCCGGCGCACGGCTATATCCGACGAGCCGGTCGATCTCCGTTCCGTCGGAACGGAGAACCAGGATGGTCGGGTACGATTTGACGCGATACTTCGCGGCCGTTGCCGTGTCCACCTCGGCGTTCAGCTTCGCCATGGTGAACTTCCGCGAGTAATCGATGAACTGGCTGTCGACGTAGGTAGACTCTTCCAGAGCCTTACACCATTGTCACCAGTCTGTGTAGAAATCGAGGAGGATCGGTCGGCCCGTCTTCTGCGCGTCGGCGAGGGCAGCATCGATGGAGAGACTCCACACGACGCCCTTCGGGACTTCTGGCTTCGCCTGCTGGCAGGCGCCCACGACAAGCGTGAACGCGAGGACCGCCGTCCATCCCCAGGCCTTGCCGGCCTTGCCCATGACGGGCCTCCCAAGCGGTTTGGAGGGATCGGAAACGACGACTTCGGGGAATGATCGGTTCCCCGGCGCCCTGTTGTCAAGCCGTCAAGCACCACCGTGTAGCAGGGTGCATCCAAATCGGGTGGCCGCCCGCCCCGAGAAATGGCTATGCTCGCAGGACATCGGCGGCCCCTGGAGGATTCAGACGTGAGTGCTTGCCATTTCTGCGCCGGCGCCATCGACGCGGCCATGCGGATCGTGCGGGACACCGAGTGCCCCCATTGCCGCCGCGATCTTCACGCCTGCGTCCAGTGCCGCGACTACGACCCGCACACGCACAACAAGTGCCGCGAGTCCCAGGCGGAGTGGGTCACGGACCGCGAGCGGCGGAATTTCTGCGACTATTTCAAGCTCGATCCGGCCGGACGGCCGGGCGCGATGCGCGGCCGAGCCGACTCGGCGCGGAAGAAGCTCGACGACATCTTCAAATCCAAGGAGCCCGACTCCGAATGAAGCTCGACGTCCTCGTCTTCGGTCCGCACCCCGACGACGCCGAAATCGGCGCCGGCGGCCTCCTGCTCAAGATGAAGGATCTGGGTTACGCCACCGGCATCTGCGACATGACGACCGGCGACATGGGCTGGGGAACGCCCGAAGAACGAGTCGCGGAGTGCGACGAGGCCGCCAAGATCTTGAAGCTGGACGTGCGCGTGAATCTCGACCTCGGCGACAATCGCATCGAGGACACGTTCGAGAATCGATGCAAGCTGGCCGGCGTGATCCGGAAGTATCGGCCGCAGATCATCTTCGCCCCCTACTTCGCGATTCCGCCCGGGCGTGGCCTGGGGCACAACGACCACTGGAAGACGGGGATCCTGGCGGCGCAGGCGTTCAACCTCGCGCATTTGCGGAAGGCGCCCGTTCCCGGCGACGCCTACCAGGCGCGAGCGATCTACTACTACTACATCCCGCCCGGCAAGCGGCCGACCTTCGTGGTCGACGTGACCCCCTACTTCGAGACGTGGATGAAGGCGCTGGAGGTCCACCGGACCCAGTTCAGCAATCCAGAGAAGCCGAAACCAAGGGTCCCCCAGCAGTCGCTCGCGAACATCGTCGAGATGTCGGCGCGCACGCATGGCTGGGCGATCGGCACGACCTACGCGCAGGCGTACCTCGCGACCGGTCCGCTGAAGATCGGGAATCCGATGGAACTGGTTCGGGAGATCGAGCCGCGGCCGTAGGCCGGCGGCGTCGCGCGAAGTGCCAGAGGGATTGCCGCGCGGGGACTACGGTTCGAGCGTGGGCTTGTCGAGGATCTCTTCCATTTTTGCGGGATCGGTAACGGGGCCCCGCCATCCGTTCGCGGTCCAGCGGTAGACGGCCGGGGAAACCGCGTTCGGAGGCGGGCCGTCGGGCCAGGAGATGGGGCCGTTCTTGTTTGGCGGCGCCTCGAGATAGTGGATCACGAACTCGGGGACCGGGGCGTTTCTCGCCGCGGTCCTCAACGCCTGCGTAGACTTCCAGCCCCGTCCGTCCCGCGCCCTGCCGATCACAAGGAGCCGGATCGGCTCCTGCCGGAGGCGTAGTACAAGTTCCGCGAGCGCCGGATCGAGGACGATGCGATCGCCCGACTGGAGATGGCGGGCGGTCCGTTCGGCGACATCCTTGTCTCCCAGCCGGCCGAGGAGCCAGTACCTCCGCAGGAAGAAGGTAGCAGCCTCCACATTCGCGCGCTCCGGCTTGTCACCCGCCCTGAGCCTCCCAACGGCCAGTGTGTCCCGTGGCGCGTAGCGGAACCCTCCCCACTGCCGGTCCTCGAGATTGGCGACCATCCACGCGGCAAGGGAGTCGGCACGAGCAAGCAAGGTCGCCTCACCGTATAACGGGTAGGCGTCTAGCATTGCGTTCCCGAGAGCAGCCTGGTCGGCCAGTATCCCCGGAGCGGCGCGCCCGCCTCCCGTTTCCGCGTGGTAGTAGGAGTCGTCGCCACGCGACATCGACCCAATCAGACTGCCAAGTAGGCCACGCCCCGCGAAGCTCGCATTGGGTTCGGTGGAGAACGCGAGAAGTGCAGAGGCCATTCTCGAGCATGCGTCCGTCGTGACAAGGTTTGAGGTTTTCGGGGTGCCCTGTCGTTTCCGAGCGTCGCGACTTAGTCGGAAGTAGACTTCCCCGTCCATCCAGCGACCGTCCCGAAGCAGCAGGTCGGGGGCTATCGATTGCCGCCAGCGTGCCCGCTTGGCTTCCGGGGTGTGAAATACTGCCGGCACGTAAAGGTTCCGCTCCACGAACTGTGCCGTGCGAATCGCGGCACTCTTGAATCGCTCCTCCCCCGTCGCGCGATAGACGCGCGTCAGGATGGAGAGCGCCTTCGCCTGCTCGTCCAGAAGCCGTTCGAACCGTGGCTTCGTCCAATCGGGTTCCATGGCGAAGCGAAAGAACCCGCCATCCACGGAGTCCTGGAGCGCCAGCGCCGCGGCGGTGGCGCGAACCGCCAGCGCACGCAGGTCATCGTCGCGCCGCGCGTCGGCCGCCCGCAGGAGGAACGAGATCGCGTCCCAGTGTGCCGTCTTCGGCGCGGCACCGAAGCCGCCGTTTTCCTTGTCCTCGGAGTCGCGCAGCGCCGCGATGTTCCTCTCGATGTACTCCTCCTCCGAGAGGCTCGGGGGGAGAAGTGAATCGGGCTCCCACGTCCTCGCCACCGCCTTTTCGGACTCGGCGACCTTTCGGTCGACCTGCTGGCGATTCACTCGATAGAAGCGAACCGCCTCCTTCATGAAGTCTCGCAGGGGGCCAGGAGGAAGGTAGGTCTTGGCGAGCAGGAGATGCCCGTTCGCGCTGAGGATGCCGGTCGTGGGCCACCCGTTCGTCAGGTAGCGGTCTCCGATATCGGGACGGAGGTCGTAATCGACGCGTATTGGAATGAAGTTGGCGTTGATCTCGGCGATGACGGCACTGTCGGTGTACGACTCCTCGGCCATCACGCGGCACCAGTGACACCAGGTCGCGGTGATGTCGAGCAGGACCAACTTGTGCCTCGCCTTCGCCTCGTCAAAGGCGTCGCGAGACCATTCGCGCCACTCGATCGGCCGGGGAGTCGCCGCCATGACTGGACCGCCCGGCCCTGCCGCCGCGTCAGCCGCCCACGCGGCGCCACTACCGACGGAACCAGAGGTGATCAAGAAGGCGAGCAAGAGGCACGCGACCGTCAGCCGCCTCACTTCTTTCGCGCCGCCTTCTTCGGCTTCGCCTGCCGTGCCGCGTTCCGCACCGCGCGCTCGACCAGATAGCGCTCCAGGTCCTGCTCGGTGCGGATCAGGATCTTCTCCGCGGGTGTGGTGCAGTAGCGTTCGCACTCGGCCGGGTCGTATTCGCGGCAGATGTGGGGGCGGAACTCGTAGTGCGTGCACTGCCCCTCGACCAGCCACTCGCACGGCGTGTCGAACTGCACCATCCAGTTCCCCTCCCAGTCGGCAAAGACCGAGACGTTCTTATGGAGGACATACCAGCGGATGTTGTCGAAGTCGCGCTTGGAGCGCGGGGTCGGAATGTCGACCGCCACGTATCGGCAGCAGTGGTCGCAACCGGCGCACGGATTCCCCTCGGGCAGCGCGTAGCGGCCGTCGTTCAGGAGAGGCACGCCGATCGGCGGCCGCGGCGGCCGCATCGGAGGCGTGTCCGCCTTGGGCGTGACGCGTGGTGAGAGGAGTGGGGTCTCTTTGGGTTCGGTCATGGTCTCGATTGATCCCACGCGTCACGGTGTCGCGAGGGGTTCCGGCAGGATAGCGCGAATCGCGCCGGAGGCAAACCAGCGATCGCGCCGGTATCCCATGTCCACCCTACCAGTGCCGGTGGTCTGGCGAAAACGACCGAGGCGGCTGACTCCTGAGAGCCGGCCGCCTCGTCTTGCTCCGCCCCTGACGGGGATACTGGATCGGCGTTACTCGCCCGCCGCCGGCGCCGCCGCATCCGCGCCGCGCTTGAAGTCGGCCGGAATGGCGTGGGAGATCTTCGTGCTATCGGCCGTCCAGTCGACGAACTTGCCGCCGGTGCCCTTCTCGTTGTGGCACTTGTCGCAGGTCTTCTTGGTCGGCATCAAGAGCCCGTGATCCTCGTACTTGAGGCTCTTGTCGCGGAGGCCTTCCATGGTCTTCTTCTTCAGATAACTGCTCCCCGCTCCGTGGCACGACTCGCAACCAACGCCGTCGGCGGCCACGAACGACTCCTTGAACTTGTCGGCCGCCTCGCCATGCCCCGTCACGTGGCACGAAAGACACTCGTCGGCCTTCTGTGGATCGGCGATCCCCTTCTCTTTCGCGATTTCCAGCGCCTTCGGGGACGCCAGCGTCGCGAACGCCTTCGAGTGCTTCGACTCGGTCCACTTGGCGAACTGGCCGCCGGCCTTCTCGAGATTGTGGCACGTCTTGCAGCGCTTCACCCCGACGTACATCGGGGCGGCCGCTGTCTGCGCCTGGGCGACGCCGCTCCATGCGATGAGGGCCGCCACGAGCATCCAACTCAACCTAGCTGTCTTCACCTCGTTGCCTCCTTTCGATTTGACGAATCTTCAACCACAGCAAGAGAGCCGCGAACGTGACGATGAGCGTCGACACCACCAGCCCCTGCCGGCGGAATCGGTGCTCGTGAATCGCCGCCTCGCCAGCGGCGCGTGCCTTGGCCACGACCTGAATGCCAGGGCGGGCCGCTTCCTCGAACTCCTTCTCGACAAAACTGTGAATGGCGACGCGCGACTGGACGCGCGACTGCCGGGCATCCTTCAACGAGTATCGCGCATCCGTGATGTCCATGCCGAGGTTCTCCGCGCGCGCCAGCACGGCTTCGGTCTCCTTCTGTCCCACCGTCAGACTGTCGATGAGCCCGCGGATCCGCCGCATGGCGGGCGCCGCCTTGTCGCTGGCGTCGTCCTTGTGGCAGGAGGCGCAGGGCGCCGGTTCGTTGAAGGCGATCATGGCGTCCGACGTTGGCTTCACCTTGTGGTTGCCGTGGCAGACCACGCACGCCGGCAGTTTCTTCTCGGCGAAGACCGGCTGGTGCGCGGAGCGTTGATAGAGTTCCTCGTTCGACTGGTGGCACTGGCCACACACCGCCGTCACGGACGCCACGCCTGGAGGGGCCGCTCCATGGTTCCCGTGGCACGAGTTACAGGCCGGCGCGTTCAAGTCGGACTTCTTGAGGAGCGCGATTCCGTGGACGCTCTCCTTGTAATCCTTGAATTGCGTCGTCGGTATGTCGTACCCCGCCATGTACTTCTGGTTCGCGTGGCACTGGGCGCAGGTCTCCGGAATTCGCGTCGGGTAGACCGGAGACCGAGGGTCTTTCACCTGGCGAATCGCGTGGTTTGAGTGGCAGCTGACGCAGGTCGCCACTTTCCAGTCGCCCTTGGCGTTACGCTGCCCGTGGACGCTCGTCAGGTACTTCTCCTTCTGGTCGACCGGGAGTGACGGATTGAAGTCGCGCATGTAAAGGGCGTCGCCGTGGCACCGGGCGCAAGTGTCGACCACCCGGCTAGCGTGAACCGGAGACCTGGAGTCGGTCACCGCCACGATGTTGTGGACCCCGTGGCAAGAGACGCACTGCGCGCCCTTCGCGTTGGTGTCGAGCGAGCGCTCGTGGGCGCTTCCGTGATAGTCGGTCAGCACGTTCTTCAATTTGTAACGCTCGGTGAATCCGGAGTTCCCTGCCCCGTGACAGGAGCCGCAGAGCACCGGTATCCGCTGCTTCTTCGGCACCCCGATGAACCCCTTCGCCTTGTTCATGGCGGCGTCCTGGTCATCCTGGTGCGGGTCGCCGCCATGACAGTCGGCGCAGGTCACGCCCCGCGCGCGATGGATGTCGTTCCGGTACGCGATCGCCTCGGGACTCTCCGCGTCGAGATGGCAGGTCATGCACTCATCCCGGGTCCCGGGTTTCGCGGCACTCGCCGGCGCCGCCGGCACCGCCGGCTTCACCGCTTCGGTGGCGGGAGGCGCGATCACGGAGGCCGAATCGCTTTGCGCGCGGGTAGCCGTGGGCGCCAGGAGCGCGGCCGCGAGGATCACCGCCATCCACCAGCGCGCGCCGGTCATATCACCCCCAGGACGGTGAAGACGATGATGAAGAGCACGAC
>ERZ1292633.1374-Hain-H41-02um-R1-1374-length-26366-cov-6_pt1 | contig 26366 bp, 13 predicted proteins | sample MGYA00564406_ERZ1292633 | MGnify/ENA primary metagenome ERZ1292633 (study PRJEB36523, sample SAMEA6512639) | groundwater metagenome | collected 2019-01-08 | study: AquaDiva: Metagenomics assemblies of 32 groundwater samples | reverse complement strand
GGTGGGCTGCGTGGGGCTACGAAGGGAGGGGGGGACAAAAAATGAAACCAAAGGAAACCGTCCCAGATTCGGTGGGCGTGAGTACCACATTGCATTACCATTTCGAGAACCGACCTCAAAGGCCCGCTCAAGATTCGCCACCCTCAGGCTAGGAGGCAAGCCCTGGATGGGACAGGCCGCTCTCGGCCGCCGCACGCTCCAGCCACGGCAGCGGTGTCGAGGACAGTTGCGAGAGGTACCGGTTCACCGACGGCATGGTTGTCCAAGCTTCGCCGTCGAGATAGAAGTTCGATGCCACCGCCAGCTGCCCCCCGGCTCCTGCGTCACCACGCCGCTGCTCCCGAAGGAGCCCATGCAGCCAGCTGCACACGCTCCAGGCGGCCACGACGTGCCCATCCGGGAGCATCCCTTCCCCTTTGCGCGGGGGCGGGTCGGACACCCACCACCACGCGACGGTTGACAGCCAGAAGATTCCGGGGGGCTGCGCGTCGGGCCGAAAGTGCTGCTTCGTGAAACGGTGAAGTTCCTTCGCGGGTTGAACCACCGCTGGAAGCCACAGGCATCCCCCCCGGGAAGGAGGAGGAAGATGGCTGGACCCAGGAGGAGCATTCGCCTCCGAGCTCAACTCACACGGCGCCAGGAGCCGGTGCTTGCTGAAGCCAAAGCCGCCGCGTCGGGGTGCTCGGTCTGCATCCGTAGGGTTCAAGTCCCCCAGCGCAAGCCGGGCAGTGACACTCCAGTCGGTATCGCGCAATCCCACGAGCCGACGCGCGCCGCCCAAGATGGGGAGGCAGACCTCGAGCGTTCCATCGAGAGGACGTGCCCGGACGGCCCGCCGATCGGCATCGATCGGAAACCTCTCTTTGAACGATCCTGCGCTGACAATGGCGGGCGCGGCGTAGCGCGTCACGTCGGTAGGGCGACGTCCGCGATGCCGCGCGGCGTCTCCGTCAGCGGCCAGGACCCGCGACAGTTGACTCGCCACGGAAACGACGTCCGCGGGTTCGAATCCTGGGATGCATGCCACGTAGTCCGTTTCACCGCACCTGCGGCCGGCGTCGCGCAGGGCGCCATCCAAAGGCGTTCCGACGGGGCCGCAACAGAGACAGCCCATGCCACGGTCGGCGGCCACATCGTCGATCGTGCGCTTCAGTATACCTTGTCGCCGTGCGACGTCCGTGGTGGACGGAGGCGGGGCAGCCTCCAGCGGCGAAGATCGGTGGACCGTCGCGAAGGCATAGGCATCGCTCACGGCTTGCGCGAGCGCCCCTTCGACCGTGGCTTCAAGCGCGAGGTTGGATAGCGTCGCGGGAGACGCCCATCGCCGTGATCGCCACATCGTACGACCGCCACATGTTTCTTCTCGTCCTGCTGCCTCACAATGCCCTGTTGAAGTGGGGAGGGCCGGGGAGCCACGTTCAGGCAAGGGACCGAGGGTCAGAGAGGGAAGGTGGCGTTGGCGACTTCTGTCCACAAGTGTTTAGGGAGGGGCAGCCCGGGCGGCTAAAGCGACTGTTGCGCTACGTTGCTACAGCCGACGGCCGTCACGGTGCCGTACATCGTGTTCGCGTCGTCCTTATCGGCGGCGACGTACGGGAACGACCGGTGCAGCTCCGCTAGCCGTTCCGAGAGGGGCGTCATCAGTGACACCCGATCGGCCGTGACCGGCGAGCCGACGCCCTGCCCCTGCTTGATGGCGGTTTGCACCTCCTTCCAGCTGCCGTGTTCGCCCGGAGGGGCCTGGGGCTCCCTCCAAGCCCGCTCTTCCACATAGTCGGCAAATATCTCCTTGCGCGTTCTCTCCGATAAATCAAACTCGTTCTTGTCCTTCGCCATGTGGTGAGTGCCCTTGTCGATGATCGCGGCCGCGTCTGGGAGGTCTCCCGCGTCGCGTGACTTCGGCAGCGGTACGTCGCGTCGGAAGATCTTGCGCCGCGATGACTTTCGCGTGGCGTCCGAAGGATGCGTCAGCGACGCGGCGGCTTGGTTCTCCGCATTCTCGTACGCCCCGACGCGCGGGTCGGTGAACGACCTCGGATCGCTGGGCAGCTGACTATTGGGATCCGGGGTAGACGTGGCCGCGTACTTTGCCAACTCCCCAGGAATCGCGGACCGATCCTCGCCCTCCTTGACGTTCATTGATTGATTTCGCTGCACCGCGTCGAAGTCGATCGTTCCCTCGGGAGTGACGAGCGTGCTGTCGGCGTCCAGGCCATCCAGCTGGTCGAGGTGTTTGGTTAGCCCCGCGCAGGCCGTCTGCAGCTGCTCCTCGTGGTCGTGAAAGTTTCGTACCATGTACTGCCAGAACTTAACCTGGTCCGTCAAGCGGCGCATCTCCTTGTCGTTCATAGCTTGTCGATGTCCGGAAACCTTGGCCGCGCGGCTGATCACATTGTTTGAGTCACGCTCCACTTTTTCTAGCATTTTTTGTCGTGAGGTTGTGGCCTCAAATTCGACAATCTCCTTCGCGAACTTTTCAATCTCTTCACTGGGCAGTCCTGCAACGAGGCCGCGCCACTTGTGGCCGATGGCGTTCGGGTTGTCGATCGACTTCGACCCTGCGACTTTTGACATGAGCGCCCTCGCCGTTCCAGCCACCTTGGATAGCAAGCCAGCCTCCTGCTCCGCCTGCACGGTCCCTGAGACGAAGCTCGTCTGGTTCATGAGTTCTTTGAATTGGCCGCGCAGCATCCCTCCGCGCACGGCCGCGCCGATGGCGACCGCGTAGTCCGCAGGGCAATCTTCGTTGGCTGCGACGGGTCTGCCAAAAAATTTGGACAACGCCATCCGAATGGGGGGGTCGCGCGTCATCGCGCCCACAAGGAGCACATTTTGAATGTCAGCCGGACTTCGATGCGCGTTGGTCAGCAATCGTTCCACGGTCAACAGGCATCGATCCCGCAGCGGCTTGGTGATTTCCAGGTATTGGGTCAGCGTCAAGTTCACCTCGAGCGGCAACAATTCGCGCCGTAAGCGACAAAAGTAGAAGTTGCGGTTAAACCCGTAGTACGGTTCCACTGACGAGGTGAAGTGCACCTTGCACTTTTCGGCTTCGATGAGCAACGCCCTGTTATTTTGATTCTGCATCTCCGGTCCGATGTTGTGGGAGGTCAAGTCAATCTTCCACTTGGCCCTAAACTGGCTCGCGATTTCGATGGCCAAGAGGTTGTCCCAGTCGTTGCCCCCTAACAGGGGGTCGCCGTGTGTGGCCACAAGTTGGAAGGACCCTTTGCGACGATCATTGTCCATTAGCGCACAGTCTAACGTGCCACCGCCGAGGTCGAACACGAGGCTGCTTTCCACCGCCGCGCCCACATTCGCGTCGCGTTCCTTTGCGTGGGCGCCACTCAGCACGGTGAACGCGAGACACGCCGCTGACGGCTCATCGATGACCTCCATGACTTCGAACCCCGCAATGAGGGCCGCATCTTCTGTGGCAACCTTTTGCTGCGGTGAGAAATACGCCGGCACACTGACGACGGCGCTGTCGACGGTTTTCCCCAAATAGCTCTCCGCCACTGTTTTCACGTAGCGGAGGAACATGCCGGTGACGTGCACCACCGAGTAGCTGCGGCCCGCAACCTCGACCTCCACGTCGCCCCGGGTACCGATGCTGATGTTGTTGGTTTTCGACAGCTGGTCCCTCACGCGGCCGACGTCGCCATACCGACGGCCGATCAGCCGCTTACCGCTGCAAAGCGTCGACGAGGCGCTCGACTTGAGAACGCTTCGCGCCTCCTCGCCGAAAAGGCGTACGCTGTGCTGCTTGTCAAAGGTGATCGCGGTGGGCAACACCCACGATCCGCTGGGGGACGGGATGATCTTTGGCCGGCCCGTCTCAGGATCAATGTAGGAGACGCAGCTGTTGGTGGTGCCGAGATCGATGCCGACGAACGCACCTTCCGGATTGGCTTCGGCATTGACGCGCTCGACTTTGAATCTGGCACCCGTGGACTCCTGCCGCTGCTGATTCCGGGCACGCTCCTGCTGCTGCAGGCTGATACGCTGTTGGTAGGCGCTGGGGTCCGAGTATCCTTGGTGGCGCGTGGCAAGAACCACAAGCGACATGGACTCACGAAGCAGCGGCGGCTGCCTGCTGATGACGCGGAGTCGCATTTCAGTCGTCGTCTGCGTGCAAGAAAAAGGGAGTGTGCTTGACCAGCAAGGAAACGCTTCACAGCTGACAACGGCGCGAATTGCATCCACACTCACTACTCACACCACACGACACGGCACGACATGGCATGGCGTGTCAGTCTTCATCACTGCTACTGGAATGACGACCCCGGGCTCGACGAGAGCGGCGCACCCGTGCACGCGCGAGGCGCGCCTCAAAGCTACGCCGTTCGGCGGAAAAACGCGCCACTCTCCCGTCGGGCAGCTCGGCGTCCACACCATCGGGCGACTCCAATATTATGGTTGAGGCGTCGACAACATCTGTCATTGTGGCCAGCGGCAGCCACACCCGTCGCCAACCCTCTTCCAGCGCGCACAATCGGCCTGCCTCAAACTCTTCCAGTAGAAATCGCGCCAAGCGACGACCATAGAGCTCCAATCCCACATCTCGCAGCGACGCCATGATGTGCGCAAGCATCGCGTAGCCCTCCGCCACCTGCGGCCATGCACCGCTCGCCGCGCCCTCAACCGGCCACAACGCCGCGTAGCGAGCGCGCCAGTCCCGGTGCCGGTCGACCTCGCCGGTGGCGTCGTCGTGCAGCCGCCAGCCAAACATGGCGAGGACGCAACGGTACGAGTAGATGTAGCGATCGACCATCGCATGTTCGGCGACCAGATGCGTCACGGCGCCGTCGGGCCACCACGGGGTTGATCCCGGGCCACCGGAGTCGCCGGTTTGCGCCGGTCGCACAGGCAGCAACAAGCGTAGCCACTGCCACGACGTCGGCTGTTGCTCAGCGAACGACACGTTCATGCCCAAGGCCGACAGGCGCTGCTCGAGCGGCGTCGCCGATGGGGCGGACGCTTCGGGCGGGTGGATCGTGACGTGAAGGGATACCAACGAGTGCCGCCCGGAGGCGGGGCGTGGCGACGCATGGGCAGCCGACGCACTGCGCGCGGCAAGATCGGCGTCGTCTTCGGTGGCCCAGTGCAACTGGAAGTCAACCGTCTCCCCAGCATCGCGGGTCGTCGTTGTCGTGATCAGAACCGCGCGACTGGCGTAAAAGTCTACCGCGGTCGGCGATGCCGTCGTCGCGTCGTTTAGCGCCGCATCCAAAGAGCGGTGCGACAGCATGGCCGCGGGCCTGAAGAGGCCAACGGCGCCGCGTTCACAGCGCTCCGCAAACAACCGTTCGGCGATCGATGTTGGCATCACTACGTCGGAAGAATGCGCATTCAATAGTACGACGCGACCGCACTTTCGTGGAGAGTCGCACGGAGAAGGGGAGGGGGACACCACCCGTGACCATCAACGCCGATGGTCATACGGACACAACGTGACGAGCGAGACGAGGGGGGAAACACGACCGTAGGGTGTTCGCTCCGAATGCGAGAGGGCACACGCCACCACGACGACATAAACACACAACACCAACATAAGAAAACAGCAAACAGCAATCGTCAACGACGGTACAACACTTCGAAGTCCTCACGGAGACTTGTCCGGGGAGGCGATGTCGCGGCTCGTGGTGCGGCCCTCGCGGATGGCGGACCGCAGAAGCTGCATGTAGCGGTCACCTTCCTGCATGAGGTCCTGCAGGGACCCGACGTAGGCGCCCGTCGCCGTCGGTCCGGGAATAACTTGGCGCTCCTTTTCGGCGGCACGCTGTGCGCGGAGGCCATCCAATTCGATAGTCGCGAGTGACGCCTCCTTGAGGGCGTGAGCCAAGGTCCTGCACGCGGCGCCGCTCGTGGCTCTCACGGATGCCGTGAACAGCTCTGTCGATGACGACACGGCAGACGCCTCGATGTCGTGCGCCGCGGCGTGCCATGTCAGATAGGACTGCGTCGCGGCGCTCACTTGCACCGCCCGCAGCTGCATGATGTCCTTGAAGTTCGCCTCCATGAGCTCTTGCTGCTTCGCGCACCGGTCTTGGATCGCCGCGCAGGCGTCCTGGTGGTCCTTGAGCGGAATGGAGTCGAAGCCTGAAGGTGTGCCACCCGCCGACGACCCCGCCTGCGACGGGGAGACGCTGCGCTGGAACCCACCACCGGCCGGTCCGCGGCTGCCGGACGAAGGTTGCGCTGTCGTGCGCTTCTCCAGGCGGGACAGCCACGGATTGGCGGAGGCGCTTCCCCCAGCGGCACTTGACGCCGACGCTGTCGGCAGCTGGTCGAGCTTGGCAAGAATTTTTTGGAGGATGGCTGGGTCCATGACGGCCGCTGAGTTGGCATTTGCCGATTGAGCAGCCTCGTCATCCTTTCCGGCATCTGATGGTTTGTTAGCGGCCGCCGCGCCCCCCGCACCGCTACTACTTTTCGGGCCGCCACCTCCCGATGCCCCGTCGGAGGAGCTTGCTCCGCCATCGTGGCCATCGCCGCCGCTCCCTTCCCCGTCGGTGCCGTCGACCACACCGACCAACGAAAGGCACTTTCCGGCGGGGAAGAAACCGATGTCGGTCTTTGCCAGCATCTCCGAGACGTAACTCTCCTGGCCGGTGTACTCATTGTGGTCCTTGCGTCTGAGGTGGTGGAAAAAATACAAGTAGTTCCACACGTTGTGCTCCTCGGTGGTGTGCTTCTCGAAGCCCTCGCCGTAGCGGTCGAAGGTGTAGCTGTCGAGCCCGCACACGAAGCACTTGGTGTTCATGTCCTCTTCCTTCTTGTTTCGCTCATCGCGCAGTTCCGCGAAGGTGTCGATGATAATGCCGAAGAGGATGTTCAGGAAGATGACGATCATCAGCGCCCAGAAGAGGGTATCGTACAGCAAGCGAGCGTAGTAGTTCTTCTCCCCGTACTTCACGGACGACATCGCGTCGCCGATACCGCCACCTTGCCGGAGGCCGGTGGACAAGATGTGAATGACGCAGCGCGAGAGGGTCGCGCACGCCTCCTCGTAGTGGTCCTGGAACATGACGAACCCGACGAGCGAGAACATGTACACAATGATGCAGCCGAGCATGCCGGTGAGCAACAGCGACTTGCCGTTGGTCGATACGGCGACGACGACGTTCTTCAGTTGGCTGGACTTGCTGATCAATCCCAGCAGGTGCATGGCGAAAAAGAAATCCAAAACGAAGAGTCCCAAAAAGGCGAAGATGCAGCACGCCACGCGATACAGCGAGTCGGCACGCCCGAGCACCGCCTTGGTCTTTTGCAGAAAGCTGGGGTGTTCAATTTGCTTGGTTTGCTTGTACAGCCACAACGGCGCGTTCGCCACGAAGAACATTACCGCGATGACACAGCACACTGCGCACTGCGCGTAAGCCAGGATGCGGAGCAGGCCCTCGATGCCCCACCAGTCCACGTCCTTGTCGAGCAGCCCCTTCGCATCTTCGATCACGACGCAGAACAGCACATTCATGATGACGGCGAGGATGAGCGACGCGTTATCCCATGTGTCCACCGAGAAGCGGTTCATAACGTTCATGAAGATGTTGTTCTTAAACCGCTCTTTGACTCGGTGGGAGGCTTCGATGTCGAAAATGAGCTCGTCGCACTTGTCAATGAAATCACTCAACTTGGAGCCCTGCGACGAACGGTCCACGCTCCACAGCAGCGCCTGCTTGCTCTCCTCGGTCAGCAAACTGCAGATGGCGGGCACGCGGAAATATACCTTTTCGAGCAAATTATTTCGTTCAATTTCGATGATGCCCAGCGAGCCTACTTTGCTTCCCAATCGATCGACGACGCTCTTGGCCTTAATGCGACCTTGATGGGTTTCCGACTTCACTCCGTTGGAGAGGGTGTGCAGCAAGATCACGAGGCCTGACGTCAACTCGCAGAGATCGTCGCACGTCTCATTTTTGAACTCGTCGCAGCCGACACAGAATTCGAGGAGCTGTTCGATGCCCTGCGGAGGTAACTCCGTTAGGATGCTCAGCGGGATCACTTCAGTGGTCACGCCCTCGAGCAGCGCGAGAACGGTTGTGACCGCCGATGACTTCATTTTTAGCAGCACGGCAGTCGCCTCATCCTCGAAGTTCGCGGGAAGCGGCAGCGCGAAGGCCTTCGCGGTCAGGATGCGATTCGCCATCGACGCGATGCCGTTGTGCACCAACAGCGACTGGTTGCCGCTGCATGGTCCCTGGCACACTTCGGTTAGCAGCGCAAGCGACTGAAGCAGGACGTCGCTGTAGGTGTGGTCATAGTGCTCGACGAGCTCAGTGGCGAACGTCAAGACGTCCTTAACGACGTTCACGCTGCGGAGGTTGTCGGACTGCTCTCGCAGGTATTCCTGCATCCCGAGATGGTGGCCTTCGCAGAGCAATTGCAGAAATCTAAAAATGCTCTGGACATGCGTCAGGTCGACTTTCTGCGTGGCGCACGCGCTGTAGAAGGCCACGTACTGCTCCCGGACCCGATCGTGGCGGCACTGGAGGAGCGCGTCCTTCACGATGGATCCTATGTCGTGGAAGAAGCGCTCGTCGGTGCTCACAAAATGGTTCAGGAGGCTGTTCTGCACGTCCTCGTTGCCTCCGTCGAGGACGACGATGGCCAGCGACATCGAGTCGGCGATGACGTCCGAGTCGCTGTTGTTTGATATTTCACTGACCATCTGGAGGCAGCCGATGTCATTGAGGTACACTTGGCCCTTTTCTTTGTTCTCGCCGGTCTCGCCCTGTGCCTCGAGACAATGGCGCAGCGTACACATGATGCCCTTTTGACAGAACGGAGCGACTTCGCGGCGCACGACGTGGTGGATCATCTTTTTGTGCAGCGCGTGCAGCTCTGGGTTCTTGATGGGGATGTCCTGCAGATGGAAGCCCTCTCCACCGCCATACAGCGTGGTGAGGCTCTTGAGTGAATCGGCGCTGTTGAGCTGCCATTTCTTTTCGAATTCCTGGCAGCCTTCCAACGTCAGGCCCTTGTTGGCACTCGCGACTCCGTCGCCGCTGGTGGAGAGCGACTTCATGTCGATGGCCTTTCGGAGGTTGGCTGACACGTCGTTGATCGTCTCCCGGAACGTCTCGCCAGCGGCAGGCTGGATGGCGTCAAGCAGCTGCACGAGCGCCAAGAATGAATTGCTCGAGATGAACTCCTGGCACCCGAGGGCCTCCGAGGACAGCGCCATCACCTTGGTCATCACTTCCTTCATTGACACCGTGTGCTTCAGCTTCGCGGCGAGCGCGGGGTCGTACAAGTGGGAGTAGTAGAGCCGCAACACCGGTAGGTAGCCGGTGAAGAGCATCTCCTCCTTCATCTTGTCGGCTACGCTGGCGACGTGCAGATTCGGCAGCACGGCCGCTGACAAGAAGGTCCAAAAGAGGGTACTCTCCGTCCAGTGTCGGCGCAGCACCAGCAATTCTTGCGCCGTCGTCTCGCTGTCGCCTTGCAGCGCGACCGCCGCGAAGTACTTCAGATACGGCGTACGGTGCGCCGGTGACAGGCCGTCGGCGATGAGCACCCGCATGCATTCGTCGGGCGACAATAGGGTCATCGCGAGGGTGCGACAGTTAGCGTTGTGAAGGCAGCACGCGCCCATGACACTGACGACCCCGGCGTTGAAAGCCAGTGCCGGACCGGGACTTTCCCGCGTCATCTTCCCGGCGTCCGCCGCCAGTCGCTGCTGTTGAATGAACTGCAGGACGATTTTCTGATGACGCTCGATGGGAAACTCGCCGAGGACGATCGTTTCCAGCCCCTCGGCGAGGGCGCTTTCCTTCCGCACGGCCAGCAGCGTCACGAGGCGCGTGAGGGTGAGCTCGTCGATTTCCTCCGCCAGTTTGCGATGGTGGGCCACAATGTTGAACACGACGTAGGCGGCGTCTAAGCGGCTGCGCTCGTCGTTCATGCAGATCAGGAACAGCGGCAGGTGCCGGCTGAGCTCTTTCGCAGCTTGCGAATTGATCGTCAGCACGCGGAAGTACTCCAGCAGCGCCCCTTGGAGATGCGACGCCGGGGACGCGTTCTCGAGCGCCCGCACCAGCACAAGGTGCATCTGGGAGAGAAACATGAGCCGAGCGAGCTCGACCGATGGCGCGTCGTCGCGACGCCAGCGAGTGCGCTTATCTTGAACACTTCCGAAGACGCGCGCCACGGCGATGATGGCCGATACTTTGGAATAGAGCTTCCCCTTTGGCGCAGGCGGCTCCTGAGCCAAGGACGCGTTGGCGCCCTCCCCCATGGCACCGCTCATCTTCTGGTGGTCGAGGGACGTCATGGCCTGAATGACCGCAATGGCAGCTTCCTCGTCCACGATGTTGCCCCCGACTGATGTGTTCTGCGTGAGGGCGGACTTCGCCGAGGAGAATATCATGAAGGCCTGTTCCCCGATGCCTGGCTTCACTGGCTCCGCCACGACAATCTTGGACGACACGAGCGCCCCGATGTTGCTGATGTGCAGCATAAGATCTGTCGCCTCGTTGACGAGGTCCTTGTCGTCGTACATCAGTAAGTCCAGCAGCACCGGGAAGAATTCCTTCGCGCGGAACATGCTGTCCGTTAGGTCGACGACCTCCTTGTCCACCGCGTCCGTGGCTTCCTGGATGTTTCCAGTGACGAGCAACCCGACCCCGATGTCGGACACACGATCCACTTCTCTGGCCACCACATTATTTAGGAACTGACACAGACCGCGCTTCGCGTTCATGGAGGCGATGTTGTCCTCGGTGCGCCGATAGCGACCTTCCTCGGTCCGGGTGTCCAGCGCGCTGACGACGGCATGAACCGCCGCCTGCAGCTCGCCCCTCGTGTAACGTCCGTGCGACACGAAGGTGTGCCACACGCCGGTGACCATTGTAATGAGCTCCGCCTTGCCGGCGTCCGAGCCCATGGAGCCGGTCCCCTTCAGAAACAGCAGCGCCTGGTGCTTCACTTGTGTGAGAAACCGCTCCTCGGCCACAAGCTGCGCCTGCTCGACGCTGTCAAGCACACGAGCTTCCTTCAGCGGCAATTTGCGTGTGTCCATGACCAATCGGCCGCACGTTGGCTGCAGCTGGCCGGCGTCGATTTTTGCCACGTGGGTCAAAAGTTGACGCAGGAACAAATGCTGCACGATGCGGAAAAACGACGCCCGCAGGGTGCTGCTCGGTGTGGGCCATGTGGCATCGATGGCCCGCGCGATGGTGTCGACCGGCATCACTTGCTGCACGCTCGAAAGGGCGATATCTTCCGCCCCGATGCACAGGTTGCCGAGCAGCTCGATCGAGGACTCGAAAAACTTGACCATCTTGGAATCACCTTCGCGCAAAAATTCGTCCAGCGGGACGATCACTGGCGGTTCCTTCACCTTTGGATTGTCCGCGCTGGCAGGGGCGTCGCCGGCCGCTGGGGAATCCGAAGGCGGGGCAGCCTTCTTCTCCTTTTTTTCCTTTTTGTCGCCCTTCTCACCCTTTTCGCCCTTTTTGACGAACTTGGGCAGCAGGATCGTGAGGTGGCCGTCTCGCAGCGAGATGGGGTAGAGCACGTCCTCGCGGCGCTCCCCTAGGATCAGCTTGCACACAAGGTTTTGGTTGGCGTTGACTCCCGCGTCGCCGACCACGCACAGGCGCGAGAGGAACTTGAGGTACCCGCTGCTGCGTCCTTTGGTCTTGAGCAGATGGACGAAGTGCCGAATGTCTGTCTCGCACCGTTCAGGGGGCAGATTCGGATTGTCCGTGAAGATCTCCATGAGTGTGTCGGCGACGTGCAATTTGTACCCTTCCTGGGCCTGCATGAAGCCAACGTAGTCGATGAGCAACGCCGCGTGCGGTGACTGCTTCGACATTTGCTTCAGTAGCCGGTAGCACAGCCGGCACACCATGTGGATCGCGCCGTTCTCGGGCAGGAGAATGTCGTCCATGAGCAACACGCCACCCGTCAACGGGAGATCTAGCTTGTTTTCGCGCTGGGCTCCCACGAAGGGGCACACCAGCACCTCCATGGCGACTTTGTGGAGCGAAATTTGGAACATGCTCTCCTGGTGAAGGTTGGAGGGCAAGCCTTCGCGCTCCAGCGGGTCGTCGTTGCTGCTGTCGGTGCACAGGCGAATCAGAGCGGCAAGAGCATCAGCCGCTTTCTGAATGATTTTCGTGACCTGCGTGTCGCGCAGTGAAAAGAGGCAGCCAGTGTTCTGCAGGCTCAAGAACGTGTCGATGTACTTTTGCAGAAACTCGAGGTTGCCGATCAGAAAGCTCAGCTCCTCCGCGCGTGACTTGGGCACAATGACGACGGCCAGGGTGTCCTCCAGGTTGATGTGGTTCGTTAGCGTCAATAGAGATGCGGTGGGGCTGGAGCGGACCGTCGTGAAGTACATGTTTGACTGGTGGTGCTTCGCCACGAGAAACGACTTGGTCGAGAGGATGTGGGGTGATGACACGGAGCTCGCGACGAGCTCCAGCTCGAGGACGGATGCGTCCCAGAGCTCGGGGGTGTCCAAGGGCGACAGGAGCACGCGGTATTCCAGCGGCCCATACTCCGCAGCAGGTGCCGCTTGGACGCCCCGTTTCGGGCTCGTAGGGGCGGCAGTGGCCGACGCGGGTAACGCGACGAGGTATTTCCCCGTGACGCCGTGCCGAAGGCGGCAGGGCGCACCGACACCGAGCGGCCCACCAATAGTCGGGTCCACATTTTCAAAAAACCACAAGGAGTTACTGGTGACGGGAAGCGACTCGACGGACAGCGTTGAGACGGGACTCGCCGTGTGGCGGTAAAAGGGTACGACGTATTGCCCGCCAGGCGACATCGCCAGCTTTGCCACCTCCATCATGGTGGGGCCGGTTTGCGGACGGGTCATCTCGCTGATGATCGTGGTGCGACGGCGTCGGCGGTTTTGCTCTGACGGGTTGTCCAGCGGAGACGGAACAGTAAGCAGCGCATCCTTTTCTCGGTGAAAGATCATGGCCGCGGTGCCCGCGGAGAGCACTGGATGCCGCGGGTCGAGGTCCCGATTGTCGTCATAGAGCACCATTTCGAGGGCGGACGGCACATCGCTGGCGTTAATTTCGCACTGCGACTCGTCGAGGCCGGTGCCGGACTGCTGGGAGCGCGTGACGGTCGCGTGGAGCGAGATTTGGGTCAGCTCCTGCTGCACGTAGAAAATGTCGTTGTTGTGAATCACATCGCCCTCGCTACGGATCTTGTACCGACTGACGAGCCGAAAGCGGCAAGCGCCGCCGGCGTCCTCGCTGGTCATGAGGGCCACGCGGAAGTGTGCCGGGTTGACTTCCGACGGCTTCCGGACAACCGTGGCAAATAGGCCGGAATGAACGTGTTGCAGCAGGATGGAGCGGCCGTAGACCACCGGGCCCCCCTGCTCTTGTCGGCTTGCGAGTGCGGCGGACACGCCGAGCGGCGGCGCCGGAAGGATGCGAAACACGCACCGATCAAAGCGTAGCAGGGGATGATTCCCCTCGCGTGCGCGCAGCGAAATCCGCGGATCGGCGACGCCGAGGGAGCTGAGGTACACGCTCCACTCGTTTTGCAGGCGGAGGGCAATGCCCATCCCGAAGTGAATTTGGGTGGTGGACGCCATCGGAGAGCCAGAGCGGTCTTAGGCGGTGGGGGGAGGAGGGGTGATCCTTGTAGATGCAATCTGTGTCCTTTTTCTAAACTTCAAACAATACGCCTCTGAAAAACATCGATCAACAGTTTTGACGGACAGAACCAACGGGCGGAAAGGTGTGGCGATTGAATTGAGAGTCGGGGGTGAGTTCAGTCCCGAATTCGAACGCAGGTGTCGTTTCGCAGCAGCAAGTTCGCAAGGCACAAGCGGCTGAGGTCGTCAAATGGCCCGACCAGTTCCTGGACGGAGCGGGGCGCCTCTGGGCACGAGGACAATTGCCGCACAACCGCCACGACCTCCCGCGACGCGGACATCGTCAGGGACGACGGCGGGTCGCCCAGAAGCTGCCGCTCCAGGCGCAGCAACGCCGTTACGGCGGCGACAGGGTGGTTGGATACTTGGTCGCAGGCGGCCACCTTGATGCACCCGTTCCAAGCGATCAACGTGTGAAGGGTGACGGGCGGCGCGACGACACCGCGCACTTTGTCCTCCTCGGTGAAGAGTTCCGCCCTCTCCAGCCGCATGCGCCGTAACCGCTCGTGGAAGTCACGGAGGCCGCGATGGGGGTCCAGGTGCTGCGCGAGCTCGCTGACCGTTTGCCGCCAAGCGGCCAGATCACTAGACGACAGCTGCGGCGATATCCCTTCCTTGGGCTGTGCCATCGCCTCTCTTGACAAGCAGTGTCGCGACGATGGAATCGCCCGGAGGGCGTGCTGAAGCTCGGTCCGCAGCAACGAGGCCGGATCCCAGTCCGAGGTCTGAATCGCAAGCGTGAGATGAAGGCTTGCGCTGTCCTCCTGCGTTTTCGCTTCATGCACCCAGCCTCGGGGCAGGTAAAGAACGTCGCCGGCCTCGACGAAGCCGTCCCACGCGACTCCCATGGCATCCAGGGCTTCGCGCGACAACGGCGACGCCTTCTTGCCTACTTCTTCGTCCTTGTAGGGCAGCACGACAGGAGGCCGGCCGTACACCGTCCAGTGCTTGCGGCCCATGATTTGAACGAGCAGCACGTCGCGGTCGTCGCTGTGCGCGGGCACCGTTTGCGACTTCGGTGGTGTGAGGTACACGTTGCAGAACACGTAGGGGAACCGACCTTGGTGGGCCACCGCCTCGCAGAGGGTGTAAATTGGACGACAGAAACGGTCCGCCCTGTTGACCACGACGGAGCAGCGGTTGCTGTAGGCAAAGAAGGGGTTGCGGGCGTCGACTTGCTTGCCGCCAGAGAACGTCAGAATCGAGTCCGCATCTCCCCGGCGAAAGGCCTCGTGAAAAAGTTCCTCGACGTTGACAATGGAAAAGCCAGCAGCGTCCGGTTTGCCACTGCCGCGGTTGGCCTCCTCTCGGCGACGACCAAAGCCGCCTGCGACCTTGAGGGGTGCGGCTTGCCACACGTCGCGGAGGAAGGCATCGACCGACCCGCCGAGCAGCCGACTGAGGGTCTCCCCGTCGAACGGGTCACTGGACGACATCGGAACGCTGCAAGTGAGAGGGAGCGAGGAGAGAAAATACAACACGCCACATATCGAGTGAAGGCCCAAAGCCGTTGGACCGTGGCGTCCGCCCACGCCGACATGTGGATCGGTGAGACGGCGAGGCTCGCCTCGACCCCTGGACAGTGAGTCACTGTGACCCGTTCCTCACTTCTTCAAGGCACCGCCGTCTTCGAACCTCCGCAAGGGTGGTATGTCGCTCGGGGATGCCCGGACTCCTCCAGACTGCGTTTGGGCGGACTGATTCACGGCCGCTCGCGATCAACGAGTCGGACGTGACCGGGATGCCCCGGCTCCTCGTCCCCATGGTGTCCGTCGCATTGCGACCCTCCCCACGCCGCCTTCGCCGGTAGCTCCACGCTACCGACGAGCACCGACGCCGATTGCCGCCCGCACTTCTTCGGGCTGCTCCGCACTTCTTCGGGCTGCTCCACAACCGAACGCTCGCGGAAGGCGCAACAGCCAACCCTGGGCAGTCGACGACTAGCGAGTCCACAGCGTCAGCGGCTCGCGCATGGCATCGGCCGCTGAAGTTACAGAACAGTCGTACACTACGAAGCCGCGAAGCCTCAGCCTCTGACAACGGCGCCCCCAGATGCAGGGTGGTCCTTCGGAGCATGATTTGGGTAGCGAGCACGTGACTTTTTGGACGGGTGTACTGCCGTGCGCGTGACAGAACTAGGGACAATATTTGTCTCGAAGTCGTGGTGGTCAAAATCGGACGCAGCGTGAAGTCGGTTGTTGTGTATCAAAACACGTCAGAGATTCATGGGCTGAGCTCCTCACACTTCCGTCAATGAGCTCCTTCAAGCCCGAACACCCGAGCTACCAGGTAGACTGAGATACCTCCTCCTGTCTGAACGCCCACGGCATGGATCAACGATGGAGCCCTCCCGTCACCCGGGCCTCCTGTCACGTGAAGGCGCTCATAGTCTCTGCAGCGCCGCCACACGTCGGGCAGGTAGAATGTAGGACGCCGGCTACTTCTCGCCCCGAGATGACCGGGGCCAGCCAATGTGCGCAGGCCGTTCCTCCCCCCGCTTATTTGCGGATGCTGCGACGCTGCCTCGTGACTATTCGCTACCAAAAGGACTGAACTGGGGAAGACGCGACACCGGGGCACTCTTGGGGGCGCCCTTGTAAATGGCCTTAAATTGATGGACGTCGTTGTGTCTCGCCGGCAGCGGACCCAAAGGACGGGCGGTGGCTCCGAGCGGTGCGACAAGGCTGTTTGGAATCGAGTCGGGGAGGTGCAACTGCGGCACAGAGGTGACCTTCCAGCGGAGGCCGAATTGCAGCACGTCTTTCAGCAAGCGGTCCTCGTCGAGCGCATGCACCGTGTTAACATCCCCAATCAGTTTGCGGTTGACGAACAGCAAGGGCAGCGACCATCCCGGATGGCGCGCGAGCAGCTCTGTCGAGAGCGCCGTGCCGCAGATGTGTTTATCGACAAAGACGCACTTCATTTTAACGGCGTACCAATTCGTGTAGCGTTTGAGGGCCGCGACATCGCGCATGTGGCTCGTGGATGCAAACGTGACGCACCAATAATGCGAAAGGTAGTCGTCCAGGGAGGAGGCGACATACGGCAGCCGTCGGTGCCGCTTCGCGAACAACGCGGGTGGCATTTGAAGGGAGGGCGCGTGCTGTAAGTACGGTCTCTCGCGGGGAGGCAACCCGGGGAGGGCAACTTGGGCTGGGGAGGCCCGCAGAAACATCAAGCCGGCCGTCTTCATTCACGAAGTAGTAAACCATGTCCGTACCTAGCGATGAACAGAGGGAATCCTCTTCGATGTTCACAGGCTTGTTACACCGACTTGGCCTTCAACTTCGGCTCTCGCACATCGCTGACCGACTTGGGCAGAGATGCCTTGCTGATTTCCTTCACGCCGCTCAGGTCGCGGGCGTGCACGAGTTCGACCACCATGTGACGCGTTGAAACCGGAAGCAGCGGGTTTTCCGCCGACAATTCCTTCAGCATGCCAGGGCACGACAACCGGTGCTGCTCCCAGAGGCCCCACTTAAACGACTGTCCACAGTCGAAGCACAGCACCACGGTGTGCCTCTCATAATGCGAAGGCCATTTATGCAACGGAATGATTTTATTCGTGTCCGTGCAGAAGCGCGCGGATTCGACGCAACGGTCCCAGTGGGAGTCGAATTCGGCGTCGTCGACGTGTGTTTTGCAGTTCTTGCACCAGCGGCCGTTGACACGATCGGCAAAGAGTTGCGGCGCGATGACGTCGTAGAGCGCTGGTGCCTGTTCACGCAGCAGCCGCTCGTAGAAGATCGCCGTCGGCTCGTGCACCATGCCATCGGTTCGCAACACATCGCATATCTGACTGCCAGGAATGGCGACCCGTTGCGGCGCGTCGAAGAGGGCCAAGGTATTACCGATTGAGTTGGTCTCCGTGAACAACGCCTGTCCATGGATGCCGGGGGGTGGTAGCGGAATGTTTTGGAGGAGGTGAATGCACGAGGTTGTGCGGCACGCCACGAGGGGCAGCTGCTGTGTCGTGACGACGACGTTGGGGTACTGCTCCACGAAGCAATCCACGCGAAGCGGGAGGACCTCAACGACTTGGGCGAGCTGGGCGAACTTGACGGACACGGAATGGACCCCACTCTCTGTCACGGTGCCGACAGAACCACGCGGCAGAAGTAACTTGCCATTCTTGTACATGTCGAGTGTCAGCATCATAAACGCCCCAGGGTCGGTGCACAAGTTCGGCGACAGAGCAAACGCCCAATTGTTACTCACACCGTGCAGCTGCTTCAGCAGCGTCGACCCGAACATGGTTTGCATCATGGACTGCGGCACCGGCGTGGTGACGGTGCACCGATGCTTGCACGCACTCGTCGGCACGATGGGAACGTGGTCCTGGAAGTCCAGGAAATGGTTGGTGACTTGTGCGTGGCGGCCGTCAATGAACGCCTTGGCTTGCTCGCGCGACAGGCAGCCAAGCAGCGCGGCCCATGTGAGTTCTCCCATCTTCGCGTTTTGATTGAGCGACGGCGTCAAGAACACCTCGAACATGTCGCGGAAATGCTTCATTTGGAACAAGTAGCCGTTGTTTGGGCTGGACGGCGACACGTTGCGCAAGGAGAAAAAATCGGCGGACGAAATTATTTTGATGCCCCCAAAAAATCGGGCGTCGTGTCGCAACTTGCGTGCGGCCTGGTCGATTGCGGCGAGCACGTTTGGGGGAACATCGTGCAAGCCGTCAATCACAAGGACGTCGATCGTTTCGACTGTGGGAAATGCCTTACAGAATACAGTCGACGTCAGCCGAGCGTGGCGTTCGATGCTATCCGCGAGCTGATCCGTGGACAGCATCGCCAGCATGTAAACGGGAGACCTTAGCCCAAGGAAGCTGTGCAACAAGTTGCCCTCCAGCAGCGTCGCGCGGAAAGGGCTCGTCGACGTCATCGCGACCTTTTTTTGCCGTGCGGCGTAGTACGCGCCGAGCAACGCGACGATTTCGAGCTTGGAGCCGCATCTCGGGCCGGTCACCAGCATCCCCCGATGTGCCTCCGGGCCATCCACGTCCAGCAGCTTGCTGCGGCAAATGCGGCCCATTATGCCCTTCGCGTTCGCAACCCGAGCGAGTGCCGAGGCAGGATCGGGCACGGCGGACAAATGCGTTTGGAACCCGCCTGGCGCGACTCGTCGCGCGATCGCGCAGAGCGGCTTCATTTCGGGACCCGAGAAAAACCGTCACGTTATGTGCTATGTGTGCAACACAACGATCAACGACGCTTGCGTGTGTTCCATATTATCTCGTTCACTCATACCAGTACATGTAATACGGCCTATGCCAACCCACATCGAACGCTATCGAGGCGACGCGTTCTTCTCGAAGCGCTTGACGTCCGCTCTTCTCAGGACTTTGAGAATCCGAAGCGTGTCGACGAGCCGATGGAGAATGCGCCTGACGCAGAACACCAGCACGAGCAACAACCACATGAACAGCCACTCCAGTGCTGAAAGGCTCTGAACCGATATGCTCGCCGCGATGGCCTGGCACGATTCTCGAAGCGGTCCCGGGATGGCGTCTTGCGTTCCGAGAAAACCGAACGCGCTCTGCATCATGGACGCCGCGATCGCCGAGAGGGGCAGCGCGAAGAAAAAAAGAGCGACCGCGACGCTTTTTAGCTCTGACGGCGCATACCGTTTCAGCCAATCCGACATTCGTGTGATTCGACTCACACTTCACAATTCGTGTTCGATTCACACGGTCACACCTACCGACCTGTTGCCAGCTGTGTGCAAGTGAGGGTGCCAACGAAGGCGGTGACGGGGGGCGCCAACATTTCGTTTCTTGCGTATATACTTGGAGGGAACGACAGACAAAGACTACTAGAGACGAAAGCGGAATCGACCCCGGCGACGGTTGAATAAAAATGCCCAAGCTGCCGCCACGGTTGCGCCGAGCAGCAGACAGGCGGCTCTGCAATCAGCAGGTGCGCGGTGACTGCGGGCGGCCTCGTCGTCGTCCAGGGTGCGTAGCATCTCGCCTGTGGCGGACGGTTGGGTGAGTTCGTCCGTGCGCGACGCAAGGGTGTCGGGGGCGACCAAGGTCAACAGCCACACGTCGTTCCAGTAAGCGTACGGGTGGTAGCTCTCCCCACCGAAGACGATCAGCGATGATCCCCACGCTGCCCCGGACGCGTAGTAGCGGGGAACGGGTCGTGGCGCAGGCTGGAGCACTTCTCTCCAAAACTCTTGTTCGAGATTAAACGCCATTAAGGCCTCCTGGCATCGGCAGCCCCGCGTGGTGCAGTCCGCTCCCAGCGCAACCATCAGCCACGGGCCATGCACCACCGCGGCATGGCCACCACGGCGGACGGCACGCGTCAGGGGACCTCCCGAGGGGGAGGCTTGCCGCCATCGCATAAGGGGTCCGGAGGGGGTCATGCGCAGTTCACCCATCCACACGTCGTCCCGCGTCACCGTTCCGTGAAAACCTCCGAACACAACGACTTGGGGCACACCTTCCGCCCGACTCCAACAGGTGGCAGTGTGAGATCTCCGAGGTCCAGGTGCAGGAACCGGCTCCGCAACAGGGGCAACGATACTCGATTCGGACACGAGCCATCCGTCCCACGTCTCTGCGGTCTTGGTGGCAGCGGCGGCCCCCAGGGTGGGCGACGATCCTCCGAGAAACAGCACGTACGGGATGCCTGCCAAATGGACCGCCGTGGCGCTGTGGCCCTGGCGCGAGGGAAGCGCCGAAACAAGATCCACCGCCACGGCTTCCGTCGTCACGCCGCTCTCCCACCAAGAAGGGGATCGGACCGTTATGGCCACGAGCTGGTTGGTGTAGCTTCCCCAAACATGGCTTCGAGCGTCGGGCCCGCCGCCGTCGTCGCCCCCGTACGTCAAAAAGCGGTTGGCCGCGATGGCCGTCAACGTATGGTGATACACTCCGCGGGTGGCATTTGCGGCGCCAGCGAAAAGCGTCCGCTCCCACGTGACGGAGTGCTGAGCCGAGGCGGAGATTGTCAGCCGCCAACTGTCGCGGGGCCACACGGCCTTGTGGCGGCTGTGATCAAACGCATACCCCATCGTCAGCAGGCAGCCGATGGCTTCTTGCTTTTCTGTGGGATGTTCGTCCCAGCAATCCAGCGCGGCCCCGTACCGTCTCATGGGAACGAACGCATTAAACGGCCCTGCTCGTTGGTCGCCCGAGGACAGCAACCTCCATTGGGCGATGCCTGGGCCGGTGGACGCCATCCCTATGCTGTCGTCACCGGCAGTCGTCATCACAACGGCCGTGGAAACGACGATCACGGCCGTGGCAAGGTTCAGCCAACGCACCACCAAACGCGACAGCCGTCGCCATTGTGGGTCGTTCATTGGCGACGGGGGACATGCAAGGAGGATCCTGCACATAAGGGGGGGGAAGCAACGCAACGCGGGGGGCGACCGGTTTTGGAGGCGAGCCACCCGTGCACTATGTACCTAGCCACCCAGATTGATTTTCAGCTGAGTCTCCGCTCGCGTCTAGGAAGGGAGCGTCTAAGTGAGTCTGCCACTGAGGTGGCTGATCTGAGGCAGCGAGACCGGCTGGTCGTCCCGGAACGTCGCCTCGTGGCGGCGGCCGTTGAACCAGTACACCACTCGCAGCTCGCGGCGCTCCAAATCGCCGCTGAATGGATGTGGGTCGTACAGCGCGTTGAACCGTGACGCCGCCCCTTCCTGTATGTCAAGCAAGGAATCCACCGTGGCCTCCTGCATGGAGACGGTCACGTCGACCGTGAGCGGCGCGTCGGTAGTGTCGTACCACGACGAAGGCAATGCGGGGGAGAAGATGCCGTATTTCGCGTTTTGAATGACCAAGCCGCCCACCGACCGTTCCGCTGCGGCCCGCGTCCGCACGAGGTCGGTGATGGCAGCTGTCTCTCTGACGGCTTCGTTGTACTTTGCCACCAGACTGTCGATCGCGCTGCGGCGCGTCCTCGCGGCCCTTCGCAACTCCACCACCTTGGTGATCGGACCGCCCACGAGCCTCACCGCCACTGTGACGAGGAGGGGGACGGCCAAAACGAGCGCCGGAAGAAGTGTCGCGGCCCGCGCGGGAGCCATGCCAGAAGCGCCGAATTGGAAGACCACCGGTAGCGACAGCCGGTGGCGCCCACGCTGTCCGATGACGCACACCGCCACGGCCCGTCCATCGGTGACGAAGCGGCAGCCAAGTCGTTGATACTCGTCGATGTGCAACAACAGCTCCGTCATGGCCGTCACGGGTGAGCCGCGCAACGGATTGCTCAAGTACGACGTGAGGCTCGCAAGCCAATCAGCATTTCTGGAGAGTTGCGAAGTAAGTTGTCCGGGGCAACATTCGATGGACAGTCCCAAAGTCGTCGTGATCAACGGAGCGGCATCACGTGACACGCCGAAGAAGGATCCCTTTGAAAACGTCGTCGAAATGGAACTTGAGCCGCGTAGGCTCCGGAGCCACGGATTCAGACGTAGCCGGAGATTGCGCTCGATGTGATCGCCCTGGTCGGTCACCGTCGCGCTGCTGACTCTCGAAGCAAAAATGCTCGCCAGTGGGGCGATCCACGATAGCCGCAGCGTGTTCGTCATGAGGTACGCAGGGGTCAGCCACCGGCAATACTGCAGCGCGGCCTCAGGGGCGAACGTGGCGCTGCACCCCTTCGGTATGCATGGCACTAAGCTCAGTGACGTGAGGAACGACGAAAGGGGTGACAGCTCTTGTCGAAACCACGCTCCGATCACCGGCAACACGCCGAAGCCCAGCTCCACCCATGCGCCGACGGCGGCGAGGCCCCTGCCAAAGGTCACGATGAGTTCCGGCGCAAAGACGGCGCCCCGTGGACGACTGCCTCCGCGCTGCGACGCGCTGGTGGTGTCCACTGTATTCATCGCGCAGCGCAGCGCGAGGGAAGACGTGAGGGGCCATAGGAAGGTGGAACCGGCGGCGAGGCCCATAGTGCGCACCCGACCGCGTTGCTCGCCGCTTGCCACGGCCATTGAGAAGACAGTTTCTCCGGCTGATGACACCGACATGGCAAGGCGTTTGATCTGCTGCTCGCGTTGCAGCAGATGCAGCGACCCTAATATGACCTTGGTCTCCGCGCTGGTGCTCCGCTCTCCCATGGACATCGCTACCAGCGGAAACTGCTCCACGCCGAAACGGCCGAATGCGTCGTAGGCGGCACGCCGGCGTGGGTCGCCAAGGACCTCGAAGGCTTCGTTGACCTGTTGGAAGCGTTTGCTCATTGATGACTGTACCTCCAATGAACTGGCAGCGTGCCGGTCGGGGTGAAACGCGGCCCGCTGCCTGTGGAAGGCTTGACGAAGGGTCGTGTTCGTCGCGGCCGACGGTACCCCTAAGACGGCGTAGTATTGCAACGGGTCGGGATTGGCCACGGCGTGCTTTGGCCCTTGGGTAGGGTACGGGCGGCTGCACCCCCCCACATCAGGAGGCACCTGCATACGATAAAGAAGGGAAGGGGCAACTGAAAGGGTCCAGCCAAAGAAAAAATGTGCGTTGATCGAAACGGCGGAAGAGGTGACGCGCAAGCAAACAGCCCGCGTGGGAGCAGCCCTAACGTACAAAGTGCCTATCGCGGTCAGGCCATCAATCCGATGCCGAGGCCACCGGTATCCTCGGCATGCCACTCCGCTTGGCTGCCTTCATCGTGGAGTGTCGTGAGTAGAAGGCCTGATTGTGCTCTCTCGCCGCCTTCGACGCCACCAGCAGCCCGGCGAACCAAATGTCGAACTTGGCGGGTTGTTCGGTCCCAATCTGGATCACTCGCTGTGAGGTGCACCAGATCGATAGGATGTGGACAGGGCGGCCGGTCACGGGATCGGCAGCCATGCTGGGAACGACGTCGACGATATCCTCGATGTTGATACTGGATGCCAGATACGGCGTGTTGTGGGGAACTTTTGCCCAAAAAAGCATGCCGCTGCCTCCAAGCCAAAAATATCGGTGGTGAGCGGCGTCCTGATGCCTCGTGCTCTTTATGAACCAGTCACCGCGCATCAGGTGGTCGATCGCCGCGGCGGGGTTGATGTTCGACGCGGTGCGATCGCGCGTGTGGATGGCTGCGGCGCAGAATTCGTACGGTTGCACGACTGGCAACGTTCCGTTCTTGATTTGCGCCGTGGTCACTTCGTGGCTCACTTCATCTGGTGCCACACCGCCGCCAACGAGATGGGCGTCGGCATCGTCACCACCGGAAAATACGTAGGACTCAAAAGACTGATCCCGGAACGGATTCGCCTGCGTGAGCGGCTTGCGAAAGGCGTCTTCCGCAGTCTCGCGCACCTCAGCCTCCAGCTGCAGCGCCGCACGTTGGTCATCTGCGACGAGTTGTCTCTTGTCGGCACGGTACGGCCGTATGGTTGGTGTAACAATGAGTGGGTTGGTGCGAAAGTTACGAAACACATCTTTTCGAAATATCGGATGAGCAGGCGGTGGCTCGGGCACCGGCGTGGACGACGTGGTATCACGCGGGGGCACGTCCACATCCGCGGACGACGCGTAGGCCCGATGAGCCAGTCCACCAGAACTGGGAGGCCGCTGCCGAGTCAGCTCGCCCACTCGATCTAAAAAATTCGACGCGGCTGCTCGGGGTGACGGGGCGGCACTCGTCGACGCACCACGAGATGGCAAAGGTGTGTCGTCAGTGGGCTGGGTGCTAATTGGCATTTTCGGCGTTTCTGGCGCACGATCGAATACGCCGCGAGCCCGACGGCCCTCCAGAATGCGCCGCAAATGTGCCTCATGTTCAGCGTCCATATCGCGAACAGATGGGACAACGAAAAAGTGAGCACTGTTTGATTGCTGATGAACACACGTCGCTGCGTAAGAGGTACGGAGAACACCGGTAGTAGGGGAATGTGTCATTTAAATCGAGGGAGAAGCTGCCCACAGAATACCACGTAGGTGCGGGTCGTCGTCATCAATCCGATCGGTGGGTCCCATCATCTCTCGGCTTGCAACTTTCGCTTCGCCGCCTCGATAATTGAGTGTCTGATGCGCTCGCGCGGCGGAGCAGGTCCGGCTCAAACTGACGCGGGGGCCAGTACTCGCGACGCCCTCAGCAGATGCCAAGGGGCACGTCGGTTGCTTTGCATCGTAGCGGCGCCTACGATCCTTGATCGCCACGAGCCCGGCGGGCCTCCAGAATGCGAGTCATGTGCGCCTGATGCACTGTGTCCAATCCTGACAGTTTCGGCTGTTGATCGACGCCGCGAGCCCGGCGGGCCTCCAGAATGCGAGTGATGTGCGCCTGACGCTCTGCGTCCATTTTGCGTGGGAACAGAGGGAATGGAAAGGGCGATACGGTGGTCGTCCAACAACGGGGCAACAGAACGATGAGCACATGAACGAATTGCCGCAACTAGGTTGAGTGGGACGCACCTACATGCCGCGCATGAGACCGTCTGTTGCCAGGCTGACCAGCGTTGCGAGGATCCCGATGACGACGAGCAGCGAACAGAAGACGCCCACGACAAGTTCGACGTCGTTGGACGCAGCCGGCCGAGCCCGGAGCACACCTGTCCATCCTTTGACTGCATAGCGCACGAAGAGGCCGCCCGCGCCCACCGCGCCGATGCCGGTCATCCACATAACCTCGCGATGCCACGCCGCACCGAGGCCAATCGTCACCGCACCCGCGCAGCCACAGGCGGCGCCCGTTCCGAGAAACACGCCGTAGCGAAAGGCGGTGTTCCGTGAACAGATGGCCACCGGCAGCAGGATGATGCCGACGGCGAAGCCAACGATCGCAGATGCCCAAAAAACACGCTGATCCGCGACAACATTCTTCCTGGTGCGGAGACGGTTTCCGTCGTCGTCGTCGTCCCCATTCGCTATGCGGTCGTCACGCCCTGACAGCTCGACGACGTCGATCGACGAGGGCCCACCGCGAGACGTCATCAATATTCAGATAGAGGGGCTACTGTCAGAGGGAAGTAACATTGACCGAGCAGCTCGGTTGGCGTCTTGAACAGCGCGGCCGCCGTGATGATGCCAGCGCCAACGAGTGGGTACGGAGGACAGCGGGGGATTATCGGAGGGTTAACCGGTGCAAATGGGGGCCGAGGGAGGAATGGATGGAGGGGAAGTGGGAGGGGGGGAACCGTTACTCACCGTCGCGGGGCACTATTGGTTCGTTACGACGCCGTGGGAGGGGCGGCAACGGCCTCTCTGTTCCGCTTCTTCACCGGCTGCAACTGAGGCTTGTCCGCCTCCTCCAGTGTGAGCTCGTCGAGCAGCTCGGCGACGTCGACCTCACAAGTGTCGTCATCTGCGAGGGGCGCGGCCGCCACTTCCTCAGGGGGACCGTCAGTTGGAACGGCCGGTGCTGCTGCCGAAACGAGAGGTGCCTTGTACAGCTGAATGTCGGCTCTGAACTCCTTGTCGCGTTCAATGGTATCGCAAAACTCTTCGTAATCGCGAGCGGCTGAGGCGTCCTTGGTGTCGTCCTCCACGAGCCGGCGAAGCCGCCATTGTCGCTTGTTTCGGCGCGTGGCCTGTGCCGGGAAGTGCTTGTGCACGAGCACGACGTCGGGGATTTGCTGATCTCGGTACTTGCTGATCTCGTCATTGTTGTGGTTGAGCGCGCTGACGAGATAGCCCTTCGCCAGGTCGCCGATGTTTAGCACGTTGCCCAGGTGGGTCAGCACCACCCACTCGCGGCCGGTTCCTACCTCGCTGGACAGACAAATTGTCGCCCTTGCTTGACTGTACTTACCGTTCACAACACCAGTACGTTCGATGTCAACGACA
>ERZ1292633.1371-Hain-H41-02um-R1-1371-length-26405-cov-5_pt1 | contig 26405 bp, 20 predicted proteins | sample MGYA00564406_ERZ1292633 | MGnify/ENA primary metagenome ERZ1292633 (study PRJEB36523, sample SAMEA6512639) | groundwater metagenome | collected 2019-01-08 | study: AquaDiva: Metagenomics assemblies of 32 groundwater samples | reverse complement strand
AGCACACCCGCTGGATATTCTTAATATCTGGGGATCTTTTCAACGAGTGGCCATCTCACTGGAACTTCTCAAAATCATCATCATGCTTCCGATAGGTGTGCTGGTGGTTGTGCTCTGCAGAAATATTATTGGCATCGAGACGTTCGGCACTTTCATGCCAGCTCTGATAGCCGTCGGCTTCAGGGATACCGGCCTGTGGGAGGGAATAGTACTGTTTGCGGTAATTGTGGTTTTCGGCGCGTTGGTCCGAGGCGGCATCTCACGACTACAACTCCTTCATACTCCACGACTCGCCATAATTCTTTCTGCCGTTGTGCTGTTCATTCTTGGCGTGACAGCGGTCGGCGTTCAAATTGGATGGCTCGACTTCGCCCGTGTTGCCCTCTTTCCGATGGTAATTCTTACCCTGACGGTCGAACGATTCTCCTTAATTACGGAAGAACACGGCCTGTGGCACGCCGTGCGCGTTTCACTCCTGACCGTCATCGTGGCCGCGCTTACCTATGTGGTCATGTCGTCGCGCACTCTGCAATCTGTCGTCATCACTTTTCCCGAAGCGATTCTCATTCTCATAGCGATCTACATCTACATCGGACGCTACAGCGGATTTCGCCTGATGGAATATTCGCGATTCCGTCATCTGTTTGAGAAGGTGTAACCATGGCGCTTGCGATGTTCAGAAATATGCTCTCGGGCGAGCACGGCGTGCTCGGAATCAACGGACGAAATCTTGATTTGATCTACCCGCTCAACGACCGGAAACATTTCCCGAATGTCGATGACAAGCTTCTCTGTAAGAAGCTACTCTCGGAAGCTGGCATCCCGGTTCCAAAAACGTATCATGTTATCGACTCCCCTTCAGCTCTCGATGGCTGGACCAAATCGGTGGGAAACACGGACAGCTTTGTCGTCAAGCCAAACTGCGGTTATGGCGGCAACGGCATCATTCTCGTACGACGCGACGGTGACGGATGGGTCGTGGGCGGTGAGCCGTGCACGGAAGAAGATATCTCGTTTCACGTTCTTGAAATCTTTAATGGGGCTTTTTCCCGTGACAATGTGTCCGATACCGCCTATATGGAACAGATGGTAGTGAACCATCGTGATCTGGCTCAATTTATCGGTGAAGGGGTCTCCGGAGTTGCCGACATGCGACTGATTTTTCGTGAAACGGAACTCGTGATGGCGATGATGCGTCTTCCTACCCGTAAATCCGGCGGGAGAGCAAATCTGCATCAGGGGGGACTGGGAATCGGCATTGATATCAGCAATGGAAAATCGCTCCAGGGATGCCAGGGCAACGATGTTATCAGTCACCACCCTGAAACAGGGGAGCCACTACCGGATAAATCTATCCCCTTCTGGCGGGAGATGGCAGAATCGGGTTCACGGATCAGTGACGTCGTAGGCCTTGGTTATATAGGCGTCGATTTCGTTTGTGATGACACTGAGGGGCCGCTCGTTCTCGAAGTGAATGCCCGCCCCGGACTCAATATTCAAATTGCAAATCAAGCCGGATTGAGAGCGAGACTGATATGAAACTTGGAATCATCGCTAACAGCATAGCCTGGCTCTGCCTCGGATTCGTTGTCGTGTTCGCACTACAAAAGCACGATGCCTTGATTGAGAACGGCTCGGATATTATTGCTGTGACGGCGGCCGAACTTCAGGCAGAAGCACCTGCATCGACATATGCGCAACGCCCCGATTCGATATCCATAGCTAATGATTCCATCGCAGAAGATGAAGGCTCCAGCGCTTTCGCAGATGCCGTCGTCTTAAACGATTCGGGAGTATCCTTGCTGGCCGCCGGCAATGCTAAAGATGCGCTCACCCTACTTCAAAGGGCAGTGCAGACCGATAGCTCTTACGCCCGCGCCCACTTCAATCTTGGAATCTCCTTCGCCTCTCTCAACCATCCGAGCGAGGCAATCCGGGAGTACAAGTTAGCCGCCCAACTGAGACCGTCTTATTACAAACCCCTGTTCAATTTGGGCTTGCTCTACTCCGATCTTGAGGATTACGAAGAGGCCGCTCAGTGGCTGGCGAAGGCCATTTCAATTCGGAAGTCTCCTGACGCGGCTCCAGCTCACTACCGTCTTGGGCGGGTCTTAACGCACCTAAATGACACATCACGCGCTATTGAGGAATATAACGAGGCCTTGCGCCTCCGGCCTGGCTACATTGAACCACGATACAGTCTTGCCATGATTTCCATGGACGCTGGGAAATATGAGCTGGCCTCAATTGAGCTTGAGAGGGTAGCCTCTCTTGGCTTTGCGCGTACCCGCCTCTACAGGAATCTTGGCATTTGCTACAGCCGTACCGGCAATGATTCCCTGGCCATCAGAGCTTACCGGCGCGCTCTGCAGATCGATACCGCCGACGCCTCACTATGGTACAATCTGGCTGTTGTCGAGAAACGTTCAGATCTTGCCGACGAGGCGATTGCTTCGTACACCCGTACGCTGGAAGTAGATTCCAATTTTAGTGAAGCCTGGTTCAATCTTGCCTCCATCTACAACGATAAGAGTGAGTTTGGACGGTCGCTCATGGCCTATCGCCACGCCGTCCGCTCCAACCCGTCGTACTCAAAGGCTTGGTACAATCTCGGACTGCTTTACTCGGACCTCGATCTGCCCGACTCGGCGGCCGCCGCCTACGAGAGAGTAGTCGAATATGCTCCCGACAATACACGAGCGCTCTTCAATCTTGGGCTGGCTTATAATAAAATGGACAGCCTCGACAAGGCCGCCGATGCATACCGAAAACTCATTGATGTCGACCCTGTCCATGAGAAGGGGCTGAATAATCTCGGTGCAATTTACCTCAAGGTGGAACTGTTTGATTCGGCCCACGCCGTTTTTAATCGGCTTGTCGGACTGACCCATTCGGCTCAGGCATTCTACAACCGCGCTAAAAGCCAGGAGGAGCTTGGCAATCCAGAAAAGGCGATTGCCGACTACCGCCGCGCAATAGAAAAAGACCACGCCTATGCACGCGCCTACCACAACCTCGCCCTTCTCGAGGAGGATCGTGGGGATTTGGGTACGGCCGTTGAACTCCTCAACCAGGCGATCGTGTACGAGCCCAATAACTGGAAAACCCACTGGAAATTGGGGAAAATATATATCGCCATAGGCAGAACAAGCGATGCAAAGGCCGAATACGCTCTCGCGGCGAAATCAAACCCCGATTCCAAATATTTTTCGCAAGAATACAGTGACCTATTCGAACAATAATACCCGAAGGAGGGAGAGAGTATGAGCACCCGAAACTTTGACACACGACGCATTTTTACGGCGACGGCAGCACTTGTGCTTCTGGTGGCAATCTCCGCCGCTGGCAAGAGCGAGTCGAAAAGCGAATACAGCTTCGAGTATCGCGCATTGCAGGAGTCAAACATCTATCACGCCTACGAGGATACCGCCGAGGTCTCGTCATTGTTAAACGTGTTGGATGCAAACGCATCATGGAAATTCGGCAACCGGCAGTTTGTGCACCAATTGAATGTGTACGGCACATTTGATTTGTATTCAAGCTACAGCCAGCGCAATCGTGGAGTAGTGGGTGTGGGATACGAGCCCAGGTACAAATACAGCAAGACCGGTACATTCGATTTTGAGGCCAATTTTTCCCGCCGCAACAAAGATCTCGTCGATGACGCCGGTCAGACCCTTAATCGCACCCTTACCAAAATGGACTGGGATTTCAATCTCACGAACACGTATGAGAAGAAGAAATTCAAATGCTCACAGAGCGTTCGCTGGAACAAAATTAACTACGACGAGACATTCGTGAATGCCGTTCGACAGGCTTCTTACGATTACACCTCGACGATCCTTGCGCTCAATATGATCTGGCAACCCTCGAAACAGTCGAAATGGAAACTGGCCTTTTCAAGCGAAGGACGCGCCTATGATGAACGCAAGACGTACAGCGTTGCCTTTGGGGCGACCTCCGGCTCACCGTCGGCCATTCGTACGTTTCGTGAGAACACCGTTGATCTCAACTGGAAATATAAGGCTTCGAAGAAAATTGAATTAAGTCTGGGATCTTCCTGGTCGCGCCGTACCGACAACTTTGAGAACTTCTATGGATTCGACCAGTGGCACACTGACGCCGGTCTTGATTGTAAGTGGTCAGAGCGCAACGAAACGAGTTTTAGCTTTGGATTCAAGTCAAAGGAGTTCGCCAACTACTTCAATAGTCGCATCGCCACCGGCACGACAGTCGCGGTTGACTACGCCGACTTTACCTTTGAGCACCTATTCCATGTGACGTCGTCGATGTCGTTTTTGGCCTATGCCAACAACTACAATAAAGTCTCGAACGACTGGACCTATGACTATCACGATCTGACCAGCGGCATCGGCCTGGTACTGTCGTACTGAGTCGAAACTCTAAGCTCTACAGCAAGAAGGGGTGAATCATTTCACCCCTTTTTTTGTGAGATCATGAAAGACGGTTGCACTTGGATGCACAACCCACACTTATCGATTTCTACGTGCCGCAAAGGCGAAAGCGTTGAAGTAGCCCCTCCAAAGCGCCGACGTTGACCCATACTCATTGACGCCATCAAACGTATCATCAAGACACTCGCGGACACGACTTATCTCCCTCAACCTGTAGATATTTTGGGTGTCACCCAGCGTGAGGTCGATTAGTTCAAGGGCGCGGAAGTAGGCCTTTTCGCTGTAGATTTGGTTGCTCCGCTCCTTCCAGCTGAGAGCGCGCTCGACTTCACTTCCGATATGTGCCATCTGCTCACAGAAGGGGATTGTGCTCCATCGGCCTGCCGCGAGACTCTGATGTTGGACTGTCACGCTACAATCCATTTTCTCACAACGGTCACTATCCTGTTGCGAATATCACCGCTCTCCACACTGCGCGTTCGATTGTTTTGAGACGGACGGACATTTATCATCGAATCGAATTCCACAAACTCTTCCGGGGGTGCATCTGGATAAAGGTTGATACCCCACAGATCCTGCAGGCGCGAGCCCCGTTGTAACAGGAGCGACTCAATATCCGCGTGCAACTCGGCGTCGATTGCAAGGAGTTCGCGGTCGACGTCAACTACGGCTTTTACGAGATTTCCAAAAAGTTCAGACGCTATGCCCCGCAACTCATCAATCGACATGTGCCTGTCAACAATTCTCATCATATTGATCTTAAGGGGCCTCAAAATAGTATATGCCACTATGTTAGCACATAACCCGTAATCAGTCAAACACCCGGACGCGAGCTAAAAAGGGATTGACTTTCAGCCGATAGTAAACATAATTGCAGGTTCCCCGGGCCAAGACAGGTTTGGGTAGTCGTTTACACTCCCGAGTAGCTCAGTCGGTAGAGCAGCTGACTGTTAATCAGCGGGTCGTTGGTTCGAGTCCAACCTCGGGAGCCATTTTTCTGCAAATAAATCGTCACTTCCTCCTCAGCACCCAATAATCGGCCTCCCTCGACGAAAACCTCTGGGCCAAATTGTAGTCTCCAAAAATCATACTGTCTGCTAAAAACGGGCTTAAGAAATCAGCCTTGGCAACAACCCAATCCGGACGGAAATCCCGTATCAGATCGTAATACTTAGCGGTCCGGTTGTAGGGTACCGCCTCTGGTGAGACAAGGCCATCGCGGTCGAGAATTCGCCGTCCGCTCAAATATCCCATATAGCCGATATCCTCGGCCGCTATCAGGTCGGTTTCCTTTGCGTGCACGCGCAGATAATTACCAATGGCAACATGGCATTCTTCCATAACATTTTGAAATTGGCTAAAGTCCCGAACCGGCGTTCGCCACGTCAGCGCCAGCGATACTACAACCAGAGAAATCAAAACCGGTGTCACCCATGGGGCGTGCATGAACCGCCTCGGAAGTCGATCCGACAGCATTGCTACTCCCGCCGATGCAATGAGCAGATAGATCGGGGCCATCGGCGCCATATACCAGAAAAAGAGGTGGGTTGTACTCAGTGAAAAAAACAGAGTCATGAGAACCAGCCAGATCATTTCGATCAATCCCTCACGGCGGGTGCGCCAAAGCAGATACCACCCGGTGAATACCGCAATCCAGAGAGGAATTGACAGTAGATTGTGCAGTCCGAGTACCTGTGACATCTGTTCTAATACAGGTTTGGCGGGCAGTTGCGAATAAAGCGCGAGCTTGGCCGTAATTGAATGAGGAATCGGCGAACCAAAATACGCCCATGCGAAAATTCCCCACGGGATCAGCACAGCCGCTGGAATCACCAGAAATGAGTAGGCCTGCCGTGGCCGACGAATTATCTCAGATACCAACAGAACTGCCAGGAGAATCCCCCCTTCGACCCGTGTTACCGCCGCAAGGGTGGCAAAGGCCAGCGACCAGTTGCTTTGCTTTCTCTGTTGAAAATACAGCGCCGAAACGCAAAATGTTGTGAACAGCGCCGTTTCCATCCCACAGCTATCTGAGGGAATCGACCGCGGCCACATGATATAGACCACCGACGGAAGCCACGCCAACCCGGCAAACCGCCACGCCTGCGCATACCTATAAAGCACCACCGCGGTGCATCCCGATGCTATCAACGATATAAAGAGAGCTGAATCTTGGGGATTGATACCGACCGACGACGTCAGCGACAAAAAGAAGGTGAAAAACGGAGTTGAAGTCCCCAGCACCCGCTCCCCTGCATTGTATACGAAGCCAAGTCCGTGAGCGATGTTGTCGGCATAACGGAAGGTAATGAAGGCATCATCGGCGGTAAAACCGGTCAGGGCATGAAAGATCAATCGCGCCAGCACCGCTCCAAGAAACAAGAGAGCATAGCGCCAGTTGCCGGAACTCATCGGATGCGTCAGTTAATGGGTGGAACAGTTGGAACAGCGATTGCAGGCTTGTATCTGCTCGGTGACCGCTTCAATCCGCAGATGTGCCAGGAGGTCGATGCCGTCTGGATGATACTCAATCGACTCCACCGCACAAAAGTCGTCGGGACGCCCCGTCTCCTCCCCGAGTAGAATACGAATACCACTTTGTACCGCGAAAAAGTGCTTCAGCAAGAGATACTCTTGCACTTCATCAGTAACCGGGAAAGCTGAAAGAAACTCATTGACCGGCATCCGTGAAATCCCCTCAGCGGAGTGAGATTCCATCCACTCAAATATGAGTGAGCGTTCTCCGGCGACCCCGCCACAGGACCGTTTGCGAAGCCAGTATTTTGTAATCCGATTGTCGTGGCCTATTCGTATTTGCAGGACATCGGTGATATCAGCGCATGGCATAAGTCGAAGATACGCAATGACGGGACAGAAAGAAAGAGGGGTCAATTCCAGGTAACGCGATACTCGCGATGCCTTCCGCTCTGACCACCGCGTCCGGTAATCTTGATGAGCAGAATGAGAACCGCCCAACCGAAAACGAATCCGCCAACGTGAGCCGCCCACGCAATGCCGCCCCCGCCGGATCGATCGAGAAGAGACATCACCAGTTGATAAGCAAACCACAATCCGAGAACCACTTTCGCCGGAAGCTCAAAAAGCTGAATGAAGACAAAAAAGAAGAGAATCGTGATTCGCGCCCTCGGATGGAGGACTATATACGCCCCCATGACTCCTGCGATGGCCCCCGAGGCTCCTACCAGCGGAACCTCCGATGACGGCCCCAGAGCGGTGAAAAGAGCCACTGCGGCCAGACCCGAGAGAAGATAGAACAGGATAAACTTCACATGCCCGAAGTAATCCTCGATATTGTTGCCATAGATCCACAGAAAGAGCATGTTGCCGATAAGATGCATCCATCCACCGTGAAGGAACATTGAGGTGAATGGCGTCAGCCACGGAGAAAATGCGAGGTCAGGCGTCAATTCAATCGATTGCACCAACTCCACCGGAATGAAGCCATATTTGACAGCCACAAACGAGGCGAACTCTGGCCCGCGGGTAAATCCAAACAGAAAGATGGCTGCATTGATAATGATAAGCGCAACAGTAACGTAGGGGGTGCGCTCGGTCGGGTTGTCGTCTCGAATGGGGAGAAACACGTCGTCTCGTCCTGTCGGCTATCGCCGCTTTCCTGCCTTCAACTGTGTATTGACGTTGAACCGCACATATTTTTCGGCCTTATGTCCCAGGCGATCGGTGATCTCGATTGACAGATGATGCTCGCCATCTTTGAGATCCGTTCGCGGCAGGACAGTCAGCATTGTCGTTTCGGGATCGTAATCGGGGATTACCCATTCTCCGTCTATTTTTATCAAAAAGTTCTGATCATCGGCAAGGCCGGCGAGATTGTCGGTCACTGACATAGTAATACGCGGTCGCTTTTGGTAGACAACGCCAAGGTGCTTCACGTTCAGGCGGGAGATTGTCGGCGGATCAACGTCAATAATCGTCGCAAATGTCCCCCCAATGGCAGTCGATCCGGTCACAGAATCACCGCCTCGTCCTGTTTCAATCCATCGCCAGATATTTTTCTTGTCATCAAACCGACACAGCCCCGCAACACGATTGGTTGTGTTGGCTGGATTGAGCTTCAGAAGTAATTTCAGTTCGCTTCGACTCAAGATGGATTCTGGGGAAATGACAAACTTATCGGAATTAATCTGTCGACTGGATGAGGCCACACTCCGCTCATGAGTCTCTATAAATGCTGGCGAGAAAAAATCCTTGCGCCCGGTGTGTATCTCCATCTTCTCCCCTACCGAAATAATCTCATTCTCTTCCAGTCCGGCTACGTGCAAGCGAACAGAATCATCTATGAAACAGACATGGTTGGGAACGCGAGAAAGGACGTAGTCTATTCGATCAATCTTGCGTCGACTATGGGTGGGTTTCAGGAATGCAACGTGATGTTGCATCGTGAAGAATCGGGGATAGACAGTCTCAAATCGTTTGCCGTCAGCGAACAATTCTACCCGTGAAGTAGATGCAAAACGAATATCCCCGTACAAGGTGATCAAGAGGCCATCGTCGATCACATCATACTTCAATCTCACCTTACTTGTACCTGACGGCTGAATGCCGTTGAAGATATTGTCTTCGATGGAGTAGCCGCCCGTTGGATACAGATCAAGTCTCAAAGCCGCAGTAGAAGTTGATAACGCAAGAGCGTGGACTCTAAGTGACCCATCTGTCAACAATTTCGCTTTGACGTCGGGAGTTCTCCCCCATTTGTCGAGTCGATTGAGAAATACCGCCGCCGAATCAAATGCAACACCCGATAGATCTGCGCTCGGCGAAAAGTAGAAATCTATGTTAGCGCTGTCGACAGTGCGACTCGAATCCAGATTGAAGAGTGATCCAGTTGGCCCCCAGAGGAACGCGGTCTCAAACTCACTGCTATTACCAAAGGCGTCACTTGCCACGACCCGTATCGAATGCTTGCCAATTGACAACCGGTCGTTCCCGATGACGCCGATCGAGTGCCCATTCCCCCTGCTTCCCCGCCAACTATTTCCGGGAAGTTCGTACAGCCTTCTGACACGCGGCTCACTGTCCTCCACCGCCGCGAAATAATCGTATTCGAGTCTGACAGCATCGCGAGACTCGTAATCTAGGGAATCGAACGTGGCTCGGTAGACCAGCTGGCTGTCGATATAGAGAGCAAGGTCATAGACCGCCTGTTTCATCCCCTCGGCTTTCATCTTGTCATAGCAATCAACCAACACCCCAAAAGGGCGGTGGAAGTAGGGCGCCGAAGCAAGGCTATATCTCCCCGACTTCGATATAACGTCATATGACATGCTCCGCTCGGCATTGTCAAACAGCGAACTGTCGTCGGTCATGTGAATGCGTATGCCCGTTATCACCGGCGCGAACTTGTCAGTGACCGGAAAGCCTGAAGACAATGGATTGAGCGGAACATTGTCGCCGGTTCGCTTCTCAAAATGGAGATGCGGCGCCCCGGCTCCTGATTCCCCGGAAAAGGCAATCCGTTCCCCACGAGTTACTCGAACCGAGTCCTTCGGTAACTCAAAATCGACGTAGTACCGTTTCAGCGTATACTGTTTCGACTCTATCACAGAATCGATGCGAGGGACATAATCAAGAAGATGACCGAAAACGTAGATATAGCCGTCATCCCCTTTGAGATAGATTACCTTTCCATAGCCGTAATACGAGGCTTTGAGGCGAAGTACATAACCGCTGACCGGAGATAAAACCGGCTTCCCAACCGCCCCGCCTGTCCGGTAATCAATACCGGCGTGGAAATGATTGGAGCGAAAATCCCCGAAGCCGCTGGCCAATTCGAGTTCCCCTTTCATAGGCATGGCGGGCGGCTCAGCGTAAGCCGTTATGCGACAAAATAATAGAATCGCTAACAGAGTTGTCGTTTTGGTCGATAATTGTTTCATGGCTGTCGGTTTCATATGTTGATTGTACATAGGTATAACCATTCGGACGAGCCGACGAAAGATTTAACCAGCGCTTGGCCTCGATTGTCGTCTTGCCATCTGGCCGTTTAGCGGTATATTTAAAGACTTGGCAGGTCGGCGACGAAATATCTGCAGTGCCGGCAACTACACTGAAGTTTAGATAATGAGGAGTAAGTATAATGTTTGAGAAAATGCGAAAAATGATCGTACCGATCATCATCACGGTGCTCGTGTTTTTCGTCGCCATGATTATTCTCGAATGGGGGCTTGATTTCACGTCCCGCACCAACGGATCGTCTACCAACGCCGCTGTGGTGGTCAATGGCGAGGAGATTTCGTGGCAGGCCTACAATCAGACCTATAACAACATGTATCGCCAGCAGTCGGAACAAAGCGACGCCGAAGTCACCGAGGCTATGGAAAAACAGATACAGGCGTCAGCCGTCGAACAGATCGTTTTTGAGGCTATTCTTGAACAGGAGGCTCGCAAGCACAATATCGTCGTCTCCGATGACGAACTCTACGCCTTCATGCGCTACTCCCCGCCAGCTGACCTTCAGCGAATTCCGGAATTCCAGACAAGTGGTCAGTTCGACTATCAGAAATATATGGCCGCCATGGCCAATCCCCAGTATCAACAGTTTTGGGCACAGGCAGAGCCATTTGTTCGTGCCGATCTCAAAAAATACAAAGTGCAGGAGATGGTCGTAGAAGGCGCACAAGTCACCGAGGCCGAGGTGAAGGATAAATTCGTTAGCGACCTTGAAATGGTGAAAGTGTCAGCGCTTATCGTCGGCTACGATCGATTCTCCGGCCCTAACATGACAAATTCCGACGCCGAACAGCGGGCATGGTTTGAACAGAACAAAGAAAAATATAAACTTGGCGAACGAGGCGTTTGCGATGTTGTCCTTATTGAAAAAAAACCAACCGATGCTGACTGGCAGAGTGGTCAGGATAAGCTAAAAGTCGTTTATGATTCAATAAAAACCGGAGCCGATTTCGCTGAGATGGCCAAGCGGTATAGCGAAGATGGAAGCGCTCAGTCGGGTGGAGACCTCGGATGGTTCCCCGTCGGACAGATGGTCGCTGAATTCAATCAACGCGCTTTCAGTATGAAAGAAGGCGAGATTTCAGAACCATTCCGCACCCAATTCGGCTGGCATATCATTAAGCATCAGGGCTATCGAGAACAAGAGACGACCGTCGCGGGCAGGAAGACCATGCAAAAGCAGGCGCACTGCTCGCACATTTTAGTGCGTGTGACGATGGGTCGTGAAGCGCTTGATCTTGCATTCAAGAAACTTGACTCCTATCGAGAGTCCGCGCTTAAGAACGGCGTCGCCAAGGCCGCCGCTGACGCCAGCCTCGAGGTGCGTCGCACCGAGCCATTCCAAAAGAATCGTAATATCCAGTGGGTTGGAACCGACCCGCGCGCAAATGAATGGGTCTTCAGCAACAAGCCCGGTTCCGTTTCAGACGTGATGGAAAATAACTCTTCCATTTTTGTGATTGCCGTGGCCGAACGCCGCCCCGCTGGTGTCGTTGAGTTTACCGAAGCGCAGAAAAAGGTTGATCAGGACTTGCTCGTGCATAAGGTTTCGACTCTCTGCCATGACACCGCCCAGGCCGCGCTAAATGCCATCAGCGGAGGCATGAGCCTTCAGGATGCCGCAAAGCGCTATAACGCCAAATACGAAGAGCTGGATGAATTCGGACGGACCACCTATGTTCAGAAAGTTCATAACGACCCGGCCGCAATAGGCGCCGCCTTTGCCCTTGCTACTCCGGGGCAGACATCCAAAGTCGTAGACTACGATCAGGGAAGCGTTATCTATCGCTTAATTTCACGAACCAGCCCTGAGCTTACCGAATACAATGCAAAGCGCGATTCCCTTTACAATGTGATTATTACATCAAAGCGCCAAGAGCTATTTGGCCGCTGGTTTGAAAACATGAAGAAGGCCTCCAAAATCGAGAACAATCTCGCCAAGGTTGAAGAACAAGCAACCGGAAGCTGATTCGGTTCGCTTTACATTGCATATGCAAAGAGGCTCTCGATTGAGGGCCTCTTTTTTTTTCATGGGGAGTTAAAGCACGGCCTGTCATCCCCCTTCGAGCGACACACGGTCGGTGGCGTGGGTTGAGAGATACTGATACAGTTGCTTGTATTCACCGGTGCGATCGGACTTGCCTGCAAGAACTCGCGACAACAATTCACGCGACGACTCAATCAAATCCCGGTCGCTCGACAAGCGCACCGACCGGAATCCAGCCACTCCCGACTGTCGCAATCCATAAATCTCTCCCGGACCGCGAAGCTCCAGATCAGCCTCAGCGATTTTGAACCCATCGCTATTTTCAACGAAATACTCAAGGCGGCGGCGGGCGTAATCCGACAGGGGTTCACCGGCCAATGCTATCACAGTCGACTTCTTTGTGCCGCGCCCGATTCGCCCTCGCAGTTGATGCAATTGCGACAGTCCGAACCGTTCGGCGCTCTGAATGACAAGCAGGTTGGCCGCGGGATTGTCTATTCCTACCTCAATAACTGTCGTCGCAATCAGAATCTGCACCTTCCCCGAGCGAAAGTCTTCGAGAGTAGCGTCCCGTTCGGCGCTTTTTAATTTTCCGTGAACAATCCCAACCCGACAGGCACGAAACGCCCCCTCGCGAAGTTCCTCCGCCGCCTCTTCGATACTCTCAACGGGCAGGTCTTCCGATTTTTCGATGACAGGAAAGACGACATAGGCTTGCCCATCCTTCTGTATCTGCTCGCGCACATACTCGTAGACTTTATCTTTGACGTCATTAGTGCGCCAAACGGAGCGAATCGGCAGTCTTCCGGGGGGAAGCCCCTCAATGGTCGAAATGTCGAGATCGCCATAAAGGGTAAGGGCAAGGGTGCGTGGGATGGGAGTGGCGGTCATCACGAGGAGATCGGGGTTCTCTCCTTTGGCGTGAAGCCTTCCCCTCTGCTCGACACCGAACCGGTGTTGCTCATCGATAATCACCAACCCCAGTTTCTCAAACTGCACCTGATCATAAATCAAAGCGTGAGTGCCAAAGAGAATTCCCACCTCGCCACTGGCTGTGGCGGCGATAGTCTTCTTTCGCTCCGCGGATTTCATGCCGGACACCAACACCCCAGATGTGATTCCTGCCTCTTCAAGCGGGCCGCGCCAGGTGCGATGATGTTGCCGAGCCAGAATTTCGGTTGGCGCCATGAAGGCCGCCTGATGCCCGCTCTTTGCGGCAAGCAAAGCCGCCATTACTGCCACTACGGTCTTGCCGCACCCGACATCCCCCTGCAACAGCCGCATCATCGGATGCGCTGATTGCATGTCGCCTGCAATCTCATTGAGCGATTTCTTCTGTCCGTCAGTAAGCGCAAATGGCAACTGTTTTGAAAATGATTCAAATGTCGGCGTTGAATCAAGATATCGCCGCGTTTTTACGGCGCGCTGTTTTTCCGCACGGGTGCTCTGGACAAGAAACTGGAAACCGAGCAGCTCGTCGAAGGCAAGTCGCCGTCGTGCCTGCTCAATATCATCAGAAGTTTCGGGATAGTGCATCATATGTAATGCATCGTGAAGTGACAGCAGTTTGAACCTCGATGATTCCGCGATGGGCAAATAGTCGGGGACTCGTCCTGTGAGCGACTGAAACAAGGTGGTCGTAAGTCGCCGCACGACCTTGCTGGTGAGGCCGACTTTAGAGAGTTCGGCTGTCTGAGGATAGACCGGCACGATCCGTCCGGCATGAATCATCTTGTCCGATTCTTCTTCGAGCCTTTCAAGATCGGGATGCACTATCTGAAAGCCATTGTAGAATCCTGGAATGCCCGTTGCGGCGAAAATATCGTCCCGCTTGAAGAGCTTCTCGACAAAGCGAATCCCCCCAAACCAGACAAGGGTGATGGCTCCGCTGGAATCTTCGAGTATGACCTCGTACCTCTTGCGCTTGGCGCGAAGCATGCCGTGGGCACGCACGCGCCCTACGATAGTGGCCGATTGACCCACCCGAAGTTTCGCAATGGGAATGACAGTGGTGCGGTCGAGATACTTTCGCGGGAAATGATAGAGAAGGTCGCTGACCGTTACTATACCGCGCTGTGCAAAGGCTTCGGCCTTGGCGGGGCCGACCCCTTTCAAAAATTGAATCGGAGTATCGGGACGAATCTCACTCACGCCCTAAACTCAGGGATTTGCCAGCCACAATCAATGACAAACTTTGCATGTCGGCTTTCCTGAATCCTCACGTAGGGCGGGTTTGTCTTCAGACCCGCCATCTTTACATTTATCACGAGGCGAATCGGCGGGATCGAAGACGGTCCCGCCCTACAAAACAAAGAGTCTTCGCCCTATGTATCAGGTTCGTAGGTCGGTGTTCCGTGCTTCACCGAAGGCGGAGTGAGAAACCCGATAATTGCTGGCAAGAAACAGATGTCGGGTTATTCGCTCGTCCCGGTAACCCGGGACTCGCTCAGAATGCCGACCTACTCAAGAAAAGTTACGGCCGTATGCGGCAGACGTCTCATCATAGGTCAGTCCGCCCCCAGTTGCGCTCTGCTGGCCGCAACTGTAGATTGGACACGGAAGCGGATGTCGTCTGGTGGCGGTCCCGGCCTTCAAAGCCGCGCGGGGGGCAATTGCATTGTCCCTGGTGGGTTCGATTCCCACCCCTTCTGCTTAAATCTCGGATTGTCCGGATTACTGGCCAAATGCCGATGTTGCACGTCACACACCATTTTGTATTTGACTAAATGTTGTATGTGCGATAGTTTTCCGTCGACACATGTTTTTTTCATCAACGACACGCTCTGCCGTGTCAAAACTCGGAGGCATTCAATGAAGAAAGTTTTATTGTGTTTAGGTGCAGTGGCTATGGTGTTCGCCATGGTAACCAGTGCGGGAGCCTTTGACGGCAACCGCAAGGGGTTTGTGATCGGAGGTGGGTTAGGCTTTGCCCCGACAGCCACTTGGAAGTCGGATCCTGTTACAATTGACTTTGGATTTGGCACCTACACTTACAAACTTGATGAATCCAACAGCGCCGTTGCCCTCAACTTACTTCTCGGTTACGCCTGGGACGAGCACAACATGATTGTTTACGAAGGAAATGTTGTCGGGTATAAGGTAGGAAACGCCGACGTGAGCCAGGGATTCAATGGAGCAAGCTGGTATCACTATTTTGGACCAGTTGGCAAATCAGCATTCCTGACTGCTGGCTTGGGCGTGTATGTGCTTCAAGTCGAGGGCGATGATGCCGATATGGGCGGTGCCCTGCAGTTCGGCGGTGGCTATGAATTTGCCCGGCATTGGCAGGTTGGCGGCTATCTCGGTTTTGGAAAGACGAAGGATCCGGATATTAGTGGCTTAGACTACACGCACATGCATTTCAGCATTCTTGTGGGCGGCGTCGCATTCTAAGGCCTTGTAACTTTTCGATTTTATAGAAAAGCCGTTCTAACAATGAACGGCTTTTTTGTTCTAGAAGTAGAGTTGCTTTCTCTCCAGTTACCTCTCCAACAATCCTCTCCCTTGCTCAGACCCGGCCCAGTAGACCCAGACAGAATCAGATGGTCCCTTCGCAAATCCATCTCTAATCACAAAAGCCTGCTTGCCAAGACAATCGGCGCAAAACATGGTGGGGTTGCGGTTGGCGCACGTAAATGTGATTCGCCAGACATAGCCGCTCAAAAACGGCAGATCAAGTCTTCCGCTTGATATCGTGTCCCCCACCGGCGTTACGAATGAAAACCACATCGTGAGGTTCCCATTCGCGGGGGTATTGATTGTACCGGGATGCGGCCAGGGTTCCCTTTCGTCAGGTGCAAACTCCAGCCCTTCCATCGTGATAGTGTCTTTACCGTCGGTAAAACTTAATTCGAGCGCCTCGCGATAAATGGGTGGCAGTCCCGGCTGATAAACAAAAATCAACAGACCCGGGTCGGTTGGAGGTTTCGGAATAGAGTCGGCAGGGGCTGGCCTGTCAAAGGGGGATTGAGCGTGCGAAAAGCTTGTGAGGAGCAAAAACGATATTACTATGATCTCTACCATGAACTGTCCGATATCCAACAGTTCACTTTGGGGTGGGGATGTCTTCTTTTGAGTAGGGCGGGTCCGTCTTCGAACCCGCCGGTTGAGGCTACTGCCGCCGAGGAGAAGATGGCAGGTCTGAAGACAAACCTGCCCTACATAAAGACAAAGATAGGCTCCCGCTTTCGCGGGAGTGACAGAACAGACAGAAGGACGGCAATCTGGAGTCATACCCATTGGCATCGTGTACACTCGCTCTCAAATAGATGCGACCGGCATCTTCTGCGGGTCATCAATCAATATATGTTCTTTAATAGTATACGGCTCTGCATACTGAGCACCCACCCGGCTCCCCAGCCAGCCATCATGGGCTTTCATCAGGTCATAAATATCAGCCCCGGGCTGAAAGACCGTCTTCGCCACCTGGGGATCGCCGAACTGCGATTTATAGGCGGCTACCGCCCGGCATTTTTGCTCAAATACATCGCTAATGTCCACCAGAAAACTGTAATCATCATTGCGATAGTAGGACGCATAAATAATTTTGCGCGGCCGGTGCGGCTCACCGTCGAGTTCCATTTTTTTGAGTCCCGCAAAGAAACAGGCGTCGTAGCCAAGCTTCGAGCAGGCAAGATGGTCGGGATGGCGTTGCTCCCAATGTGGTAAAATGACAAGTTCGGGGCGGGTCCCGCGAATGACATCGGCGATCTTGAGTTTGCTTGGCTGGACATGTTCAAGGGCGCTGTCAGGGAGAGCCAGATTCCCGCGCCACGCGAGTCCCATTACTTCGGCCGCCGCGGCGGCTTCTTTGGCACGGTCGTTTTCGTCGCCAAGCGTCCCCTTTTCCCCCTGAGTCAGATCGAGGACTCCAACCGCCCGTCCGCGCTGAGCCATCTTGATGAGAAGCCCTCCGCTGGTGATTTCGACGTCGTCGGGATGAGCCGCTATCGCAAGAACATCAAGATGCACCCAGTCAGCCATTCAGTACCTCCATATAATATCGCTCATACTCATCGACGATCTTCTCCGCGGAAAACTTCTGACGCACCCGTTCGGATGCGGCTGTCTTGAATCTCAGCCAGCGGTGCTTGTCTTTCAACAGGTCTATCCCTGACCTGGCCATTGAAACGGTATCGCCGACCGGAAAGAGATAGCCGTTGACGCCGCTATCGATGACTTCCATTAGCCCGGTTCCAGCCGAGCCGACCACCGGCACGCCACAGGCAAGCGCCTCAAGAGCGGCCATTCCAAACGATTCTTATTCACTGGGCATCAAGAAAAGATCGATACAGGGGAGCACCGCTTCCGGACGGGATTGATTGCCAAGGAAGACGACTTTGTTGGTCAAATTGCGTTTGGTAATCTGCCGACGAGCCAGAATGGTATCGGGACCTTCCCCAATGAGAATCAGCTTTGCGGGAAGTTCGGTCTGTATGCGATCAAAAATATCGATGACATCGGTGACTCGTTTCACTGGACGGAAATTGGAGACATGCCCAATCAGGAACTCCTCGTCGGTAGCAAACTGCTTTCGACTACAATCAGCGCTGGAAGGTTTGAACCTGAGGGGATCGAAAAAGTTGTGCACGACCCGAATTGGCTTGTCGATGCGAAACACCTCCTGTGTTTCTTCGGCGAGGTAGTGCGAAACGGCGGTGATTCCATCAGAGGCCTGAATCGAAAATCTGGTGATATCGAAAAATGATGGGTCAACGCCAACAAGGGTGATATCGGTTCCGTGAAGAGTCGTGATTATTTTCGGCACATGATGACCGCCACTCTGGAGAAGACTCTTGGCGAGATAGGCGCAGGTGGCGTGCGGTATGGCATAATGGACGTGCAGAATATCAAGATTCTCACTTCGGGCAACGTCAGCCATCTTGGCCGCAAGCGGCAAGGTATAGGGATCGTGCTTAAAAAGCGGATAGGCCGTCGTTTCAACACTGTGATACATCATTCTGGAATCGAACTTGTCGAGGCGAAAAGGCATCGCATACGAGATGAAATGAACATCATGTCCTCGCGACGCCAATTGCTGACCCAATTCCGTTGCCACTATGCCGGATCCCCCAGCGACCGGATAACAGGTAATGCCGATTTTCATCTCTCTCCCTCGTCACCAATGCGAATAATCTGATGGGCCGTTTCGTGAATGCTTAACTGGTCGTACAGTAATGTCACGAGACCAATCCCATATCGTGACAGAAAGTAATTGCTATTCACGACCCTCTCTTGCAGTGACCGATTGGGGAAAAGGAGATGCCCCAATCGATAGATCCGCTCACGGGTCTCTTTCTGTTTCCGCTTATGGGCGGAAAAGACCTTGTCCTGAAACGTTTTCATGGTAAAATCAATTTTTCCATACGATTGTTTGGCAAAATCGGCAAGAGCGGGATCAAACGATGTTATCGATTCAAGGTCGGCGTGAAAGGCCGCGTTGACGCCCGAAGACATATGTTTCATATGCTCTTCAACATCTTTGGGGAAAGACTTTGCCATGATGCGATTGATAACAGTTTCGATATCTCCAGTCAGCTCGTCGAAAGCAATGCCGTAGTCATGCATCTGCTTGGCCGGTCGACGTTCCAAAAGTGTCGCCGAAGGGCGGGCGATATAATATGGCGTAGCCAGGCCGAACACCCGGAACAACGGATTAATCTGCGCGAGGTAGGCGATCTCGGATGGCCCTCCGATCTGACTGACAACCGGAAAAAGATGCGACTGCAGAATCGGGCGGGTGATGACGTCGGTCGAAAACTGTGACGATTGCTCCCGCACCATTGAGGACAATTGCGAGAGCGAAAATTTCCGGTCACCGCAGACGCATCCCTCGCCATTGCGGTGAATCGCCACCCGCGACGGCGAATGCATGAAGAGGTGCATCGAGTCATCGCTTTTTTCTGCCTGAATATGATATCCCTGTTGCACGATATCCCGATTGGTGGCGCTTATGATCTCATGCAACTGATTCTGGTTGGATAACAGCTTGTCAAAAAATCCAGCCGAAAGGCGTTTTACTTCCGTGTCGGAGGGAGAAAAAAGCGGAATACCCAGCTCTCGGGTGATGGCCGCCATGTATGACCCAAAAGCATCAACAAATGATTTCCCTACTGTATACGATGACCCCAAAATATCGTACAGTTCGGCCGTGAACTCCGTGTCGCCGAGGCTCGCCTTCAGGGCGGTATGAAGTTCAGCCAACTGCTCGGCATCACTCATGATGATTTCTGAAGCCGGGACACCCCCCGAATCGGCGGAGTACATATGCCTGGCCAACTCACCTGCTTTGGTCACAAACCAGGTGCTATTTATCTCCGCAAAATCGTGGTCGTCAGCGGCTATCCAAAAGATCGGCACGACCGGCCTGTCTAACTCCTTTTCAAGCCAAACAGCGGCCTTGGCAAGCGCCACCGCCTTGAGGAGAATCAGTAGCGGCCCACCGAATAGAACACACTGCTGTCCGGTAGCAACCACCACCGCGCGGGGATCTGCAAGGCGGTCAATCGCGGCAAGCGCCTTATCAGAGGCGCCAAATGCTTCATTTTGTCGTTGAAGAATCCGGGTAATAGAAATGCGATCGTAGTCGATTGTATCAAGCTTCGCGGCGACATCGCCGGGATTATTGGCCAAATAGAAATGTCGGGCTGACTCGGCTCCACTCAGAAAATCCAGGAATATCCCGGGATAACCCATTGAGCGCGTTGGTGTAATCAATTCTTTCATAGGTTATTCGCCACGGCATTCGGAGCGAGTATTTCTGTAACGGAGAACAGCGGCCAATTGTTCATCCTCAAATCTACGATGTGACAGGGGAAATGACAAGGAGTCGACAGACCACCGTTCGGAAAACGCTACAGCCACTTTTTGCGGCGGAAAAAGACAACCATACCGAGCACAACTGACAGAATGAGCACGACTGACAGCGGGTAGCCGTATTCCCACTCAAGCTCAGGCATATGCTTGAAATTCATCCCCCACATACCGACCAAAAATATCGGCGGAATAGACAATACCGTGAAGATCGTGAGGACCCGGATAATTTCGTTGGTTTTGGTTGAGACCGCCGAGTAATAGACTTCGAGGGAGGAACTGAGAATATCCCGCTGTGAGTCGGCGATGTCATTTATCCGCACGAGATGGTCATGAATGTCCGAAAAATATCGAGCCGCTCGGCTTCCGACGAGATGAAATTGCTCACGAGAGAACCGGTTGACGACCTCCATTTGAGGAAGCACAATACGTTTGAGCTGAACGAAATCGCGCCGCAGTGTGAAAATCAGTTTTACTGTCTGAGCGCTCGGTTCACCGAGGATATCTTCTTCCACCTGATCGACCTCGTACTCAAGAATATCGAGCGTGGCGTTATAGTTATCGACGATGGTATCAATGACCGTATGGAGCAAAAAATCGGCGCCGCGCGAAAGAAGGCGCTCATCCCGCTCAGCGCGGTGATAGAGATAATCAAATATCCGATGCTCATCCCAATGCACCGTGACAACATAATTCTCGCCTATGAACAAATTGACTTCGGCGACCTTCAACCCTTCATCCCGGCCGATGTAATCAACGATTTGAAAGACGGTGAAAACATAGCGCTCGTAATCATCGACCTTGGTCCGTGACTTTTCAGCAATGACATCCTCGATGGCGAGAGGATGGAACTTGAAGTCATGGGTGAGCACAAACTGCTCCTGATCGTCGGGTTTGCACATATCAACCCAGAGCATGGCATCCTTGCGCTGACAAAGACGGTCGAAATCCGCCACCCCCTCGATCATCTGCGCCTTTTCGCCAGGGACATAGTAGAAAGCGCGAATCATCCCCGTCCCCTCCGTGTCACGGCGACTTGCTTCTCCAGCGCCTGCTGATGCGCCAAAATGTCGGCCTGGCGCTTTACTTCGGCTATTGAAGCCTTGTCACTTTGCATGAAGAAGGAGCCCATCACGAAAATGGGGAGCAGGTCAAGCAGGTGAAGCGATATGGCGAATAGCACTGCGTCAGCGCGATTGATTGAAAATGCCGTAAGCGATGCCGTCACCGCCAGCTCAAATGTCCCCGCATTGCCGGGAGTTATCGGAACCATGAGAGCGAGCGTATTGATAATCATAACAGCGCAGGCCGATGCAAAAGGCAGACCAAAATCAAAGCAACGGAAGAGATAATAGATCACCAGCGCATGCGCCACCCAGCTAAACAGGGATATTGTCACCGCTCCGACAAGATGAGGCGTCGACCGAAGGAGTCGGATCCCCTTGGTGAAGGATCGAAAGAACTTTCGGATGGATATCGATACCCCCCGCCACCGTGAGCCGATATGCTTCTGCACCCATTTTTGAATTCCGTTCTGGAAGGTCAGCATACCATACAGAAGGGCAACGACACACGAAGTGACGACGAGGAGGATGACGCTTACATGGCGATATTCGCTTGGAAAGACAAATGCCAGTGACGTCAGAAACAAGAAGAGCACGAGGGTCACGGCGTCAAATAGCACTTCGAGAAATATCGTCGAAAAGACGAATGACTTTCGCAGACCAACCTTTTTCGAAAAGAGAAGAATGCGACCGATCTGGCCGGTGAGTACCGGCATCACTACGTTGAGGATTTGCCCCGCCGAATAGAGCGTCAGGCAACGCCACCATCGAATAGACTTGTGCTGGCTGACTACAAGCCGCCAGCGAAGCGCTTTGAGCGCTATAAAGACAAAGGCCGCGGCGGTCGCAGGGAGCAGATAGATGAAATTGATGCGGTGGGAGAGCGAGATTATGTCATCGAGACGGACGTCCTTGACGCAAAACGCCAGGAGCAGAACGGCGATAACGCTACCCCAAAGACGTTTTGACTTCCAGATCATTCGCTCACATGCCTCTGCACTACTTTCCTTGATATCCCGGCAAAGATAGCCCTTTCCCCCCAGGGGTGTCAAACAAAATGGATGATGGGAATATGATGAATCAAAAAGAGCTTTAGAGTCAGATAGTCTCGACCTGGGTCGATTTCATCCAGCCACGGCGCTTATTGGCAAAAAGGACGCTGTAAAACTCCCCAGACTGCCCAAGTATCTCGACTACCAGCCCCGGTGCGGCCTGCAGTTCCACATCCGAACTCTCACTCGGGCCCGTATATACTGTTGCCGATTCCACAATCACCACGCCGCGGCGATCGACGAACTCGGAACGATATTTCCATGTCGTCAATCCACCTAGAAGAATCACGGCCACGACCAGCACATTGACACCCGAACGCACTACGGCATTTGATATGGCCAGCCCGTGGCGCAGTATGAGGCATAGCAAGAGCAGGACAAAGGCCAACGACGACCACCACGCCCAGGCGCTCAATCGATATGGCCCGACAATGGCATTGATGAACGACGAAATAGGATTGAGCTCTACTCCTTCCATCTGTACCGTTGAAAATTGACGCGCAAACTCCAGATTGTGGCGGATGTCGTCATCCGAGGGGTCAAGCCGTTCGGCTTTAAGATAGTTGACCATAGCACGCCCAAGGTCCCCGCTCTTGAACCATGCATTCCCAAGGTTAAAATAGAGCGCCGATGATTCCTTGCCAGTCTTCAACGCCGCGCTATAGTACAGAACGGCGGAATCATACAGTCGATTGCCATAGGCGTTATTCCCCGCTGAAAAGAGTTCCTCTGTTGTTTGGCCTGCTACAGAGCACGAAATCAAAGCAATTGCCAAAATAATGGTAGCGACAGTACGACTATTCAAAGCGCACCCCCTCGATTCTGGTCATGACCTGCTCGGCAGTCTCCATGGACTGCTTAATATCGGCTTCAGAAACCGACGAGGGGGCAAATCGAGCATAGTCGCATCGCTTAAGCAAATCGGAAATATCAGTAATCAAAGCAAAATCCGCCGATCGATTAGAAAGAAGCTCCTGTATCTGATCGCTGGTCAATCCATGGGGCGACACATTGAGCTTGTCAGCTATCCAGCTGATAACAGCGCGCGATATCTCAGTATGAAATTGAACGGCATTGGCGGAAGAAGCAAGAGTGCGCGCCTGAGCCAACCGTCGACGAGCCTCGCGTGAGGCTCCGCGGGATCGGGCATAGCCGACATTAGCGGACAGATGCTCCCGCCGTTTGCGTAGTACAACCAACCCAATTAATGCAATGACCGGCAGGCCATTGACAACGAGATAGATTGGCTGAAAGAGAATGATCTCGCCGGTAGTAGTAAATCCACTTGATGCTTCCTTGATGTACCGAATGTCGGTAGCTCCCGACCCGATCGACCGATCCGGCCCCCCGCTGAAAGGAACATCGGGAGAGGCAATATATCCTTCGGGCTTTCGCACCTCTACCGTGATTGGCCGGGTCGAGGCCAGCTTGTACTTGCTATCTGACGGATCGAAAAATGAAAACGATATTGCCGGAATTTCAAGCGTTCCCGGACGGGTCGGTATAAATACCTGTTCGTAAGCCTTTGTTCCTCCAAGTTTGTCGCCGGAGCGTGACACCGATTCGTTAGTGGCGGCGCGATAGATGCGAAAATCAGGAAGTTCCGGAATCACCGGGTCGGCAATTGTTTTGATATTTCCCGTACCGCTAATCTCAAATTTCACCGTCACTGGCTGGTTGACATCCACCGCCCGTTTGTCGGGTTCGGCAGAAATTGCATAGCGACCAATCGAGCCGCTGAAATCCTTCGGCTTGCCAGCATCGGGAATCGCTTTGACATTTACTCGGATCGGATCACTCGATATAGCGACCTCCACCCCTCGTCCAAAGAAATCGCCAAAAACATCGAAGGGATCCTTCTGGCGCTGGTTCGAGGCGACAGTGGCGTGAAGCGTGGCGCGCCCGATAGTGAGGTCGCCAGTCTGAGCCGGAAACAATGCATACTTGCGCTCTATGACACGAAAATTGCGGCCATTGACCTTTTGATAGTACGGGGCGCTATTACCGATGACTTCAGTCCAGAAACCGGTTGTAGCAGGTTCATCCAGTTCCGGCGTGCCAAAATGCTGAACGGCAGTGTAAAACTTGACGGTGAGAGTCACCTGCTCATTGACATACGGATTCTTCTTGTCGACAACGGCCTCGAGAAAATAGTCCTTGGTCTTTCCGTCGGGGGCAACCGAGCGCTCCTCAGTCTGTTTGGGAGTAGCTGTGCCAGACTTAAGAACGGTCAACTCGACGGCATTTCCTTTGAATCGCTGGTTATTTTCGACAACCGCAATCTGATCGATGACAAATGTTCCTGCCGATAACGGTTGAAGCAGATAGCGATAGGTAACCGATGAGCTCACCTGGCCATTAGTGATACTGATATTGCTTGAGCGCCCCTGCGAATAGATTTCGAATTTTTCCAACTGAGGAATCTGCGGCACGGGCAGGTCTTGCGATGCGCCCGACAGCACGACCGTCAGAATACCCTGCTCGTTCAATCCGATAGTATCGCGGTCGAGCGACACTTGTACGTTAATCGTCTGCGGAACCGCCGACACATCTTCCGCGACTGCCCAAAGGCAGAAGGCGAACAACAGCATAATGGCGGCATTGCGAATCATAAAACGATTACCAGTCCTTGCCGGAGTAATTGCCATTTCCGACAGCGCGACGCACCTTTTTCTGGGTCTTTTGCTCATCATCCTTGAGGGCATTCAAGAGCCGCTCGGCGTCTTCTTTTGAAATCTCTTTTGGCTTCCCCTGCTGTGCCTGCTCCTGCTTGCTCTGGTCCTTTTGATCCTGCTGATCTTTCTTCTCGTCCTGTTTCTGCTGGTCCTGTTGCTGGTCCTGTTGCTGGTCCTGTTTTTGCTGGTCTTGCTTCTTTTGCTCTTCCTTGTTCTTGTCGTCGTTTTGAGGTTTCATATTCTCTTTGAGCATTTTGCGGGCCAGCTCGAGATTGTACTTGGCGTCCATGTCGTTGGGATTGATCTTCAACGCCTCCTGAAAACTCTCAATCGATTTTTGATAATCACCCATCCGGTAATAGGTGCTACCAAGATTATAATTCGCCTCGGCCTGCACTGGTAAGAGCGGAGATTTCAGCGCCCGCTGGTAGGTGTCAAGCGCCTCCTCATATTTACCGAGGGCGTGAAGCCCTCCGGCGACGTTATAGTCAATCTCCGGTGATCCGGGATGATCGAGGTCGGCTTCGCGGTATTTGTCGAGAGCTTTCGAGAATTCTTTCTTGGCGAAAGCTTCATTCCCCTGCTGTATTTTCGAGATATAGTCCTCGGCGTTGACCGATACGCCAACTAAACAAACGATTACGCCAAACATGATTGTCTTACGCATTTTCCACACTCACCGGTTTCTTCCGTTCGGAGAGAAAGAACTCCAACACAATGAAAAACATCCCGAACAGAAGGGGCCACTGGAAACGATCATCGTACTTGGTGACCAGGGCGCCTTCCTGTTCTTTCTTATCCATCTTTTCAATATCGTCGAATATGCGATCCAGTTCAATCTCACCGGCCGAGGCATGATAGTACTTGCCGCCTGTCGTGAGCGCAATCTTTGACAACGCTTCCTCATCGAGGCGGGTGACAATCACCTCGCCATTTTCATCCTTCTTGAACCCAACCTGATTACCGGCCCGGTCAAGAACTGGAATTGGTTCGCCTGCCGGACTGCCGATGCCGACAGTATAGACCTTTATCCCCTGTTTACGGGCCTCGTCGGCATAATCCTGAACACTCCCGCCGTGATCTTCGCCATCGGTTAAAAGCAGTAGCACCTTGTGTTGGCGCTGTTGCTGATCGAAAGATTGAATCGATTTGTCGAGCGCCGCCGAAATGGATGTTCCTTGAATCGAAACGGCTGTGTTGTCCATGGCGCTCAACAGGAAACGAGCGGCGGCATAATCAAGTGTCAGCGGGCACTGCACGAACGCGTCACCGGCGAATGCGATAAGGCCGATGCGATCTCCTTTGAGACGCTGGAGAATCCCTTCGATCTCCTGTTTGGCCTTGGAAAGGCGATTCGGTTTCATATCCTGCGCAAGCATCGAATTGGAGACGTCGAGAGCGACGATTAT
>ERZ1292633.1369-Hain-H41-02um-R1-1369-length-26409-cov-11_pt1 | contig 26409 bp, 25 predicted proteins | sample MGYA00564406_ERZ1292633 | MGnify/ENA primary metagenome ERZ1292633 (study PRJEB36523, sample SAMEA6512639) | groundwater metagenome | collected 2019-01-08 | study: AquaDiva: Metagenomics assemblies of 32 groundwater samples | reverse complement strand
GACATGGTGTTCCAATCTCTAATGGACGCCAAAGAATTGGAAAAAGAACGGCAGGTAATTTTAGAAGAAGTTGCCCGCAGTAACGATTCTCCCGATGATTTAGCTTTTAAAAATCTGGAAAGTCTCTTGTGGCCGGAGCAGGCTTTGGGGCGGCCGACGTTGGGGACAGTGGAGAGTCTGGCGGGAATTGACCAGGGAAAAATCCGTGATTATTGGAACGGGCAGTACCTTGGAAAAGATATTCTTTTCGGCATTTCCGGTTCTTTTGAGGAAGGATCCGTCCGAGCCGGGGTAGAAAGTTGTCTTCCGCCGACGGAAGGTCGTACGGGTCATCTTGATTGGGAAAAAGAAAAAGTAGTTCAGACCGAGCCCAGGCTGAAGATGACCACCCGTCCAATTGACCAGACGCACTTAAGTTTAGGCTTCCGGGCGCTGTCGGTTAATGATCCGCTTCGTTTTGCCGAAAATGTTCTTTCTGCCATCTTAGGCGGAGGGGCGGGGAGTCGGCTGTTCCAAAATATCCGTGAAACTTTAGGTTTAGCTTACGCCATCGGGTCGGATGCGGAATTTCTTCACGATACCGGGCAGTTCTCGGTGCACGCCGGGTTGAATACGAAAAATACGGAAAAGGCCTTGGCGGAAATACTGAAGGAAGTAAAAGAAATTCGGGACACCGCCGTGACCAGCGAAGAATTATCCCGGGCGAAGGAGATGCTGAAAGGGCATTTTCAATTGGGGCTCGAGGATAGCCACAGCGTTTTGGATTTCCACCTCCGCCAGGAAATCGCCACCGGCAGGATTTTGACGCCTGAGCAGGTAGTGGAAAAGCTGGACGCCGTAAGTTTTTCGGATATCAGCGCGGTCGGGAAGCGGATTTTCCGGGCCGATAACTTAAGTCTGTCCTTGGTCACGCCGCTTAAAAAAGAAGCCAACCTTCAGCAAATCCTCAACGAATTTTCCTAAACAACTTGTCCCACTGAAAATCTTCTCGGCTCAACGTGTCCGGCATCCACTCTTTCAAGACCAGTCGCGTTTGCGACCGGTTCCCTTGAACCGAGTGTTCCGACACGTCTGCGCCTCGGCTTTTCAGTTGACTAAACCCATAGTTTGTGGTATAATAAAAGGGTAGGGGTAAATTTGATGCCTTTACGGCACTCAAGAGGCAGTCCATGCCTACCAAAAAAAGGAGGTTGAAATGGACGGTTTGGTTTTTATTATTGGGGTGTTTGCGGGATTAGCCGTCGCGGGAGCGATGGTAATGGTGTACTGGTTAGGGAAGCGTTCGGCTGGAGCCCAAAAGGCTACACCGGCGGCGGTTCCTGCACCAAAGCAACAACCCGCGCCGCTACCGGCACTGCCAAAACCAGCCCCGGCACCGGCTCCATTGCCCCCGACTGCAGTCTGTCCTAATTGTGGACGGACCAACCGCGCCGTTGCAAAGATTTGCGCCGGATGCGGTAAGAAGATGGTGCGTTCGTGCCAAAAGTGTGGCACAGATAACGTACCTGGAGCTAAGTTCTGCAAGAAATGCGGGATGAAGCTCTAGCACTTTCCTCCTTCCAAAACAGCCTCGTACCGGTGGTACCGCGGTTTAACAACCGATGGATCCGTAGCTGATGGGGAAGATGAGTCACGCCTAAAGGTTTAATAATCTGCTGGCCGCAAAACTCACGCCGCCTAGATTATGCACTTAAACCAATGGAAACTCATCCCTTCGCCCCGCAACAAAGAGCTCATGTAATGCGAGCGTTAGGTTGCGTGTGAAAAACGCCTCGAAAGAGTGCCTTCCTCCGGGAAGATAAGTCCACTAACTGAAATTTAGGGGATAAGGTTAGGCTCGGAAGGAGCCAAAAGCAGAGAGCGACTAGTGCGGCTTTATTCGCTGATTCTAACGAATCACGAAACGGCCGCTCTCCAGAGCTAATCATCCTTCGATGGTTGGTTGCGGAGAGGCTGCCACTTAAGCTATTATTTCCCCATGATGACTCTGCAGGAAATTTACGAACTCGGAATAAAGCTCGGGATGAAGGCTGATCCTCGGGGATTAACTGGTGTGGAGAAAGCCATGGCCCGGACCAAGAAAGAATTCACAGAACTGTCCGAAAAAAATAAAGAAGAGTTTGACCCCGAAGTTTTTAATAACCCCTACGCCGATTCCCGGATTCTTTTTGGCGATCCGACAACCACTGTCAAAAGAATAATGGCCGGAATTGATATCGGCACCGGCGAGATGGTTTTGGCGGACCGGCTTAGCGAGAAAGGGGAGAAGATTGATTTGGTTCTTTCCCACCACCCCGAAGGCGGGGCTTTGGCCGGACTGGCCGACGTGATGCACATTCAGATTGATTTGCACGAACAGGCCGGAGTGCCGGTGAATGTCGCCGAGTCGCTGCTGGACAAAAGGATTAGTGAAGTCCGCCGCCGCTTCTGGCCGTTAAACCACTTTCAGGCCGTTGACGCCGCCAAACTTTTAAATATCCCCCTGATGTCGATGCATACCGCAACCGATAACCTCGTTTACAGTTTCCTAAAAAAATTGATCGATGCGAAGAATCCTGAGACAGTAGGGGATGTTCTGCGTCTATTAAAAGAGATTCCGGAATATAAGGAAGCGGTCAGACAGGGCGTGGGACCGATGTTGTTTACCGGGAGTGAGAAGCGGCGGGCCGGAAAAGTCGTTCCGATTGAAATTACCGGCGGGACGGAAGGCTCGAAAGAACTCTACGAAAAAATGTCGCAAGCCGGGGTCGGAACTATTGTCGCGATGCATGCGTCCGAAGAGCACAGAACTGAAGCCGAAAAACATCACCTAAATCTCGTAATCGCCGGGCATATCTCCTCCGATTCGCTGGGAATGAACCTGCTGTTGGATGAGATCGAGAAGCGCGGTGTTTCTATCCTTCCATGTTCGGGGTTGATTAGAGTTAAAAGATAATCGGAAAGAATGCCACGAATCCTCTCCACGAATAATCCACGAATCTATTTGTGGTCAATTAGTGAAGAAAATTCGTGGCGTTAATTCCTAGTTACGATGCCTACTACTAATCCTATCATCAGTCTTTTCCACAACCGAAACTTTGTTTACCTCTGGAGCATCCAGACGATTACCCAAATCGGAGCGAATATGCTCCTTTTTATTTTGGCGATGCAAGTTTACTCAATCAGCAATTCGAACACCGCCGTCGGGCTGCTCTTCTTAGTTTACGGCGTCCCTAACGTCGCGCTGGCGGCCTTCGCCGGGGCGCTTGTTGATCGGGTCGGGGCCAAAAAGATGATCTTAATCTCCAACCTTTTCCGGGTCCCGGTTCTCCTCCTTTTTATTTTTCTGCACGGGAACGTCGCCGCGGCGCTGATTCTCGCGTTTGTTTTTTCGGTTGTCACTCAGTTTTTCTTTCCGGCGGGAGGAGCGGCATTGCCGACGCTGGTGAGCAAAGACGAATTGCTGGCCGCTAACTCATTTTTCAGTTTTACTTTTTATCTCTCGCTGCTTTTAGGTTTTATCGGGGCAGGTTTTGCGCTGAAGATTTTCGGCGATACCGGAATCTACGTCTTTCTTTCGCTCGGTTTTCTCCTTGCGACTTTTCTAAGCAGTTTCCTTCCGCCCAAGCTTAATTTTTGGCCGAGGCTGAACTCTCTTTTGGTCCATCGCGGCTACAAAAATTTTCATCTAAAAATTATGGTCCACATTAATAATCCCTTCAGCGTTATTAAAAATAACTATCACCACCTCCGGCTGGTTTCTAAGGATTTGTGGCACGTGGTATTGCTGATCTCCCGCAAACCGGTTATTTTTTCCTCGTTGCTGCTTTTGGGTTTCACCCAGGTTACGCTGGCAATTCTCCTAAGCCTCGCGCCCGGATTTTCTGTCCGGGTTTTAAATATTCCTCTGACCGACGCCAGTACTTTTATTATGCTGCCCGCCGGGTTGGGGATGATTATCGGCGCCCTGTTTTTAGCCCGTTTTGCCGCCAAGTGGCCAAAAAAAGCCATGCGCCTCTGGGGTCTGTACAGTATCGGTTGTGTACTTTTTCTCCTTTATCCGGTTTCGGCCGTAATCCGTTTGCCTTACTTAACCGGGCTCTTACTTTTTATTTTGGGGTTTGGGAACGCTTTAATTGATGTTCCGTCGCAAACGATTTTGCAGGAGGAAACCGATCCGGAAATCCGCGGCCGGATTTTCGGTATTCTTTCGACGGTGGTTATGGCCGGAGCCACCTTGCCGGTGGTGGTGGTGACCATTCTGGCGGATCTGATTGGAGTTGGCCGGGTTCTTCTTTTTGTCGGCGCTGGGGTTTTAATCTTTACGGTAATTTACCAGCTGTCGCTTTCCCGTCTCGTCCGGCATTTCCCGCGTTCCGTCTGATTTGATAGAATCTACATACGATGTACCCGCTTCTCTTTAAAATCGGTAATTTCGGACTTTCGACTTTTGGCCTATTCTTAGGCCTGGCGGTTGTTTTCGGAATTTATTTCTTTGTCCGCTCGGCCAGGAGAGCCGGTTTCAGTGAGGAAAAAGCCCTGGATTATATTCTTATCTGCCTGGCGGCGGGGTTGGTTCTTTCTCGGCTCATTTCCTATTTTGAATACCCGGCGGCCGGATTTTGGCATAGCGGCTATAGCTTCACTGCCGGAATCATCGGTTTTGGCCTTCTTAGTTACCTTTACGTCCGCCGCCTTCGTTGGTCGGTTTTAAAGATCGGCGACTGTGTAATTCCGGCAGCCTTAGCGGGTTTTAGTTTTGCCCAGCTCGGATTTTACCTTGGGGTCAGCGGAAAAACCGGGGATTTATTTGTGGCCTTAATTTATTTTGCGTTGGCGTTGTCGTCCTTTGTAACCCTTAAAAAAGAACCTCGGACCGGCACGGTTTTCTACTGGTATGGTTCCGTTCTGTTTTCCTTTTATTATCTTTATAAACTTTCGCAGGGCCAGTTATTTAAATTAGGTTCCTTACTGGTTCTTGCCTTAGCCGTTTATTTTGTGGTAGGCTTAAAAAGAAGGGGTTATTTTATGGAAGCCAATTTATCGAAAGATTTTTTACAAAAAATAAAAGACCGGCTGATGCGTTATTTGCACCGGATTAACGAGCAGGAAGCGCAGGTAAAGAGTGAAGATAATGAGTCCAGAAACGAAGATGCCAGCCGGAATTCGGAGTTCGAGGACGAGGCGGAAAATGAGAACCAACACACCTTAGCCCAAACCATCGGCGCGTCACTATCGCAGATGAAAAACCAGATTAAGAAAGCGATGCTTCGGATGAACAGCGGCAAGTACGGCATTTGCGAGCGTTGCGGCGGCCCGATTGATAAAGCCCGGCTGGAAGCGTTTCCTGAGGCGACGTTGTGCTTACGTTGTGAACAGCTCCGTGAAAATAAAACTCCCGAGGGAAATTAGTTTTCTGTTAAAACCTATCCTTTTCAGTATTCTCCTTTTTATTATTGACCGTATTTTTAAATTGATCAGTCTTAATTCCGGTTTTCCTGTTATTAACCGGGGCGTGGCTTTCGGCTTATTTCCCGGCCTGTCGTTGGTTTTGACGGTAATCGGCTTTCTCTTGCTGAGTATTATTCCGTCATTGCGAGCGAAGCGTGGCAATCACGCGGAGATTGCTTCGGATGCACTCGCAATGACGCCTTGTGGAATCTCTCTAATTATTTTTGGCGGGTTCAGCAACCTGTTGGACAGGATACTGTATAACGGGGTTGTGGATTATATCCGTCTCGGTTATATCTTTCCCGATTTCAATCTCGCCGATGGACTAATTATTGCTGGGAGTTTGATGATGGGGTGGCAAGTTTTGCATTCCCGCCGAAGCGGCGTTGGCGCTGCGAGTAAGCCTCAATTGCCGTTTTGAGTTTTTCTGGAGTAAAGTCGGGAAAATGATCTTTTTCAAAATAAAGTTCCGCGTACGCCGCCTGCCAGGACAATAGGCCTGATAAGCGCTGCTCTCCCGAAGTCCGGATTATTAAATCCGGATAGGGATAGGGTTGAAGGCGGGTATCGAGAAAACGGCGGTAGAGGTATAAGGGGGGACTTCCCGGATGATTACTTTCCGTTTTCCAAAGATCCTCAACTATAATTTTCTTGTCATTAATTGCTTTTACAATTTTTTCCGTCGCGCGCAGGATTTCATCCTGGCCGCCGTAATCCAGGGCGATATTTAAAACATATTTCGTATTTTTCGCCGTCCCGTTTTCGGCTCTGATTATTTTATTAACAAGAGTTTCCGGGAGGCGGTCTTTCCGGCCGAGGTGGTAAATTCGAGCGCCTTCTTTTTTGGCCTGCTTCAAGTTTGTGTCGATGAGTTTTACGTACAGTTTCATTAGGTAGTCAATCTCGGCTCTGTCCCGGTTCCAGTTTTCGGTGGAAAAGGCCCAAAGAGTCAGGGTATGAATGCCCATTTTCCGGGCGGCCTGTATTAAGGGGACAACCTGATTAAAACCCTGCCGGTGGCCTTCGAAGGCTGGTAAGCCATTCTGTTTTGCCCAGCGGCGGTTGCCGTCAGGGATGATGGCTATGTGGTGTGGTATAATCATCGACACAGTATTCTATCAGAATATTAGGAAGCACAAAATAGTTTTTGCCAGCGCGACTGGCCAATCTGAGAGAAGGAGAAAACCATGCAAGCACAAGTTCAAAGAGGGGTGCCGCTGGTTGTTGGCCAGCCACAAAGTACTGCTAGCCAACGACTTGCCGCCGAAATGCCGTACAAGTCATCTTTACGATTTCGAACGGCTTACCCGGTACTTAGCTTATATTACCGGGCGATGGGACGGTTTCCCGTTTTGGGGCGTTTTTTACTAGCCCAAAATCGGCGGGAACGGGATGTAATGAAGTACGCGGCGACCTCAACGGCGCTGGCCCGACTTTACGAATATCCCGGATTCTTAGGGGCGCTGAAGGAAAACAGGGGCAATCCCTGGCCGGCTTTTTGGTCGTTTTTGAACGAAAACTGCCAAAATGCCCGGGACGTCAGGTACCGCACATGGATGGCTGTTGATTTACTGGTTTCGGCGATCCAAGACGGCGCGGTTAACCTTATCGACCTGGCAGCGGGCAGTGCGCTGGCTCCGTGGTTAGCAATGTCGCGGACAGGCTTTTCCGGGCGGTGGGTTTTGATCGACTACGCGATTCATAGCGTGGATAATCAATACCGCGCAGCCGCGAAAACCGGAATGCTGGGAAGAATTACGATCGAACCGGCTTTGGTTTTGGACCAGCCGACCTTACGAAACGGAAAACTGGTGGAGATTGGGAAGAGGGCAGAGAAGCTACGCTGGAAACTCAACAAGGACCTCGGTCTTTCGCTGACTCTCGAGCAGTTTATCGACCTCCGCCCAGTCGCGCCGGGAACTTTATACGACCGTATCCGGTTAGGGGCTCGAGTTGTTCCGATCGTCGGGGATGCGCAAACGCTGTTGCCGTTTCTTGGCGACGGTCACGGTTTCGATTTCGCCAGTATTCTTGGCTTTTTGGATTACTTGGATCCAGACGAAACTGTCCGAGATCTTCAACAGACTCATTTGTTGCTCCGCCATGGTGGAACACTGGCGGCCGCACTGATGGCGCCGAATGCAGAAATCAGTGGGGATACTGGGGAAAAGCACTCGTTCGTCCGAAATGTTCCCTGGTATTACGCAGCGAAAATGGGTTTGCACTTGAAACCGAAGACGGATGAGCATTTCGTCCGGATGGTTAGGGAATCGGGTTACGAGGTCAAACGATTGTTGCGAACGCCAAGCGGGGTTTACAACATCATTGTTGCCACGGTTTGAATAGATCCCTTGTCATTAAGCGCCTGGAAACGCTAAAATGACAAGGGATTTCTTTTTATATTTATGTTTCCCGTCCTGCCGATACAATTTTTTGCCGTCTCCGGATTAATTAATGGTGTCCTTTCTTTGGGCCTCGGAATTTTAGTTTACCTGCGCGGACGGCGAAACCCTTTGTTCCAGACTTTCCTCTTACTTAATCTTTCAATCGCCGCCTGGTCATTTTCTTACTGGAGGTGGCTCAGCCAAACCGACTTCGAGAGCGCCCTAATGTGGGCCCGGATATTGGACATCGGAGCCATTTTTATCCCGATTACCTTTCTCCACTGGGCAATGACTTTACTGGGACAGCAGGATAAAAAGAAATATTTACTCCTCTTCGGTTACCTCCTTTCTGTCTTTTTCCTAGTCTTCAGCTTTTCTCCCTTTTTCGTTCGGACGGTCGAGCCGGCCCTTTACTTTCCCTTCTGGCCTAAACCAGGCCTTCTCTATACCGTATTCTTCATAGTCTCCTTCGTGGGTTTTACCTTACTGTCGCTTTTTGAATTATTCCGTGTCTACCTTCGGGAAACCGGATTGCGGCGGCTGCAACTGAAGTTTGTCCTTCTTGGTTTCTTGATCGGATTTGCCGGGGGCGCAACTAACTTTTTACTTTGGTACGGTATCCCGGTGCCGCCAATCGGGAATATCTTTGTTTCCGCCTACCCGCTGATCTTTTCTTACGCGATTATCCGCCACCGCCTACTGGATGTGCGTTTAGCGGTCCGTTCCCTGATCGTCAAACTTCTGCTGGCGCTTCTTTTATTTTCCGGCTACGGCCTTTACAAATTTTATTTCGGCAGTGTCCACTCACAGCTTCGGGTTACGCTTGGTGATTGGACAGCTTTTGTTTTTTTACTGGTAGTTGTCTTTCTTTACGAAAGAATTGACCGCTTCGTCCGGGTCGTCACCGATCACTTCCTTTTCCAGCGCGAGTACTCCCACCAGGAGATGATTCACCAGCTGGGGAAAATGATCACCCAGAGCCTTGAGGTTAAACCATTGATGGACAATATCCGCCAGACGCTCATTGAGGTGATGCGCGTCAGCTACGTCGGTTTTATTCTTTTACCGAAAGGCCCTGTGGAAGGGGAGAACGGACTGCCGACGGGTACGCTTCTGGTTGACGGCCTTAATCCGGAGCTCCGGGCATATTTAGGAACTAGCTTTATCTTCAAACGGTTGAAGGAGGAAGCCGAGGTTCTTTCTTTTGATGAGTTGAAAAGGTGGCAAAGCGAAGTCGGCGGGGAACAATCCGATCGGGAATTAACGGAGATTCTAAAAGATTTTGAGAAACTGGGCGCGGCCGTCACTATCCCGCTATTAACAACGGAGGGTGTCGCGGGCGCGATTTTTATCGGGGAGAAAAAAGGCGGAAATGCTTTTACGACTTCTGACTTCGAGACGTTTGAGATGCTGAAGTTCCAGGCCGGGGTGGCTTTAGAAAATGCGCTTCTTTTTGCCCGGACAAAAGATTTCAACATTACTTTAAAAAAGGAAGTCCGCCGGGCGACCGGAGCGCTGGCCAACCGGAACCGGCGGTTAACCGTTTTGCGCCGGCTCGACATGATCATTATGAATACGCTGGACCCGGACGAGATGGCTCAAAAGATTATTGATACGGTGTCCTGGGAGATGGGCTACGAGGGGGGATTGATTGCGCTGTTGGACGGGGATAGTGATACGCTTCGGGCATACGCGGTTTCCAGTACCCCGCTGTTGAAAAAAGCGATCGCCCTGATCCCGAAATCAATAAAGAAAATTACGATTAGCTGTTCGAAGAGTCCGGGGAACCTTCTGGTAAAGGCGCTCCGGGAGCGCCGTCCTCTGCCCAGCGATAACTACGTGGAATTATTCAGCCCCGCGCTTCCGGCCGCACTTTCCGAAACAATCAGCAAGATTACCCATATTCCCCACAACGTGGTTTATCCGCTTTCCGCTAAAGGCCGCCCCTTGGGGGTCGTGGTTTTCGGCCTAAGTCAGCCTTACGAAAAACTGCCGGCCGAAGAAAAAGAATTGCTGTCCGCTTTTATGGATGAGGCGGGGATTGCTATTGAAAATGTGACCCTCTACGCTCAGGCGAAAAAAGATAAAGAAGATCTCGAAATAGCCTACGCGAAGCTGCAGGATTTGGATAAGATGAAGGACGATTTTATTTCCATTACTTCCCACGAACTCCGCACCCCGATGAGTTCAATTAAGGGATATCTTTGGATGCTGGAAAATAAAGGCGACGCGTTGTCGGCCCGGCAGAAGGGTTATCTGGAAAAAGCGAAGCGCGGGGCGGACCGGATGATTAATTTAATTAACGATATGCTTTCCGTTTCACGGATTGAGCAGGGGCGGATTGAGCTGAAAATAGTTTCCTTCGATCTGAAAGACGTGATTAAAGAAGTCGCCGAGAGTTTAAAAGTTAAGGCCGCGGAAAAAGGTCTCGTGCTTAGCGCGGTAGCGGAAAGCGTTTTCGTTGAGGCCGATCCGGATAAAATCCGGGAAGTTATCGGAAACCTGACGGAAAACGCGATTAAATACACCAGTACGGGAACGATTCTCGTGACCGTGAAAAAGACCAGCCGGGCGGCCAAAGTTTCGGTGAAGGATACCGGGAAGGGGATTGCGGAGGCGGATATTCCCCGGCTGTTTAAAAAATTCGGCCGGCTGGAAAGTTCCTTTGCCACCGTCGCGGAAACCTCGGGTACGGGACTGGGGCTTTATATCTCAAAGCTTTTGGTGGAAAAACAGGGCGGGACGATTGGGGTGAGCTCAAAGCCAGGTCAGGGGAGTACTTTCTGGTTTAGCTTGCCGGTTTCAAAAGCAAAAGCGGGCAGTGAAGTTGTCAGAGAGGTGGTGAATTTACCGCAATGAGTACGGATACGAAAAAAAGATTATTAATCATCGAAGACGACCAGGATTTACGGGAGCTTTACGTTGAGGTTCTCCGGGATGAAGGTTTTGAGGTGGCGGAAGCCGCCGACGGCCAAGTTGGCCTCGAAAAAGCCAAAGCCGGCAATTACGACCTGCTTCTCCTAGACATAATGTTGCCGAAGATCGACGGATTGCAGATTTTAAAAGCGGTGAAGGAAAGCTCTGACCTATCAAAAATTCCGGTGGTAATGCTGACGAACTTAGGCCGCGAGTCGATTATAAAAGAGGGATTTACGCTGGGCGCCGACGGCTACATTATTAAATCCGAATACACTCCCGACCAGGTGGTGGCGGAGGTCAGAAAGTTTTTGGAAGGAGGAAAGTAGGTGGCGGTTTTAACCCGGAAAGAAATTTTCGGTCTGATTAAAGCCGGAAGCCTCTCTTTCCGTCCGGCGCTTGATAAGTTTCAGCTTCAGGCGCACAGTGTTGACCTACGGATCGGTTTTACTTTCGTTCTCGCGAAAACCTGGGCGTTAACTCCATCGGGACGGGTAGCGCTAAAAGTTGATTACGGCGAAAACCGTAAATATCTGGAAAGAATTAAACTTAAAGCCGGCCAATACTTCGAGATTCTCCCGGGGGAGTTTATCGGGATCGAGACGCTGGAAGAAATAAAAATCCCCGCCGGGCTGATGGCGGTTCTTTATCCCCGGTCTTCAATTAACCGCCGAGGGTTATCCGTGGATCTTTCCGGAATTATTGACGCCGGTTACGAAGGCAAACTTTTAGTTCCGGTCCGGAACAATACCGCCTCCCAAATTATCCAAATTTTTCCCGGGGAACGTTTCTGCCAGGTTGTTTTTGAAGACCTCGCGAGCCCGGTCTTAAAAGATAACGGACGTTATCAGAATAAGGAGATCGGGATAGGGGTACTAAAAGAGAAAAGCAGGATTGAAGAAAAGTTAGTCCGTACCGGTAAGATTTTTGAGCTGAAGAAACATTTCCAACTCTAATGTATGACTGAGCCCCAAATAATTTTCGAAGATAGTGAAATGCTAGTAATCAATAAGCCGCCGGGGATGATTGTTAACCGGTCCGATACCGCTAAGGGTGAGGTTACGCTTCAGGATTGGGTCCTATCCTGCATCTTCCGTCATTCCCGCGAAAGCGGGAATCTAGACGCCTGGATCCCGGATCAAGTCCGGGATGACGAAAATGAAAAGGACGAAGAGTTTTTCTCCCGCTCGGGAATTGTTCACCGCCTCGATAAAGACACCTCCGGGGTTATGCTGATTGCAAAAAGCACGGAAAATTTCCAGCGGTTAAAGGATCAGTTTAAAACCAGGAAGGTTAAAAAGTTTTATTTAGCCTTGGCGCACGGGCGGTTCGAGAAAAGAGAAGGGGAGATTAGCGCGCCGATCGACCGTAATCCGCAAAACCGCTTCCGTTTTGCCATTATCGAAGGTGGGCGGGCGGCAACAACCCTATACCAAGTGACAACGGTGTATGAAAGAGAGGGGGAAGTATATTCTCTCGTTTCCCTCGAGCCCCTTACCGGCCGGACGCACCAAATCAGGGTCCATCTTAACCACCTCGGCCACCCGCTCGTTAGCGATTCTCTTTATTTAGGCGCCAAGACACTGAAAAAGGATTTGCTTTTTTGCCCCCGCATTTTCCTTCACGCTCTCTCCATCGGCTTTTTTCATCCGAAAAACGATAGTTGGATGAAAGTGGAAGCCGAGTTGCCGGATGATTTGACGAGTACCCTAAAGCTTCTTCAAATACCCCAGACTTCATAACTGTTTCATTGCTCCACCTGCCTCGCCGGCAGGCAGGTTGTTTCATTGCGAATGCCCTTGACACCTTTGTACAAGATATTGTATAAAATTTTGTACACTAAAGCGTGTACGGAAGGTTACAAACAATGGAACAGAAAATGCTGCAGGTTTCCTCCAAACAAATAATTCCGACCAGTACCGCCCGGAAAAACTTTAAAGAAATCGTAAGTAGGGCGCGGGGAGATTACTATTTTCTCATTACCCGGACCGGAGAACCGGCCGTGGTTGTCGCCGACGTTCGTTATTTCGAGAGTATGTTGGCCAAAGCGAGCAGTCGAAAGCAGTGATTTTGGAAGGAACGCCACAAATTTCCTTCACGAATTAACCACAAATACCTTCTTTCCATTCGTGGTCTATTTGTGGAGAGGATTCGTGGCGTTACGACCTGATATCCTATGCCCAAAAGAACTCAACACAAGTCCAAACGAATTTCCAAACTCCGGCAAAAAAACCATTCCTGGAAAATATTCCAGATAAACAAGCAATTTAAGAGAAAGTTAAGAAATTTAGGACTGGCTTTCAGTGTTTTAGTGGCCACGGCGGTGGTTTTCGGGGCCATCGCGGTCTACCGCTATTTAGAAAATCCGCTGGTTTCCGCCAGTGGGGCTTACCCGGCCTCAAGCTGGGACGGCCAGGCGAAATTTAATTTAATGCTTCTTACTATCGAGGACGAGAACAACCCCTTAAGCCCGCTTTTGGAGTTTTCTGTCCTCAGCCTGGACCCGCAAAACCGCTCGTTGACGGTTATGACCGTTCCGACCACGGTGGTTGTAGATTTTCCGAATTACGGGCGGGAGAAATTGGCCTCGGTCTACGCTCTCGCCGCGCTCTCGAGGGAGAAGCAAAGCCTGGCGTATGTCCAAAAGTCGCTGGCTAACTTTCTTGGCATTCCGTTTGACGGGTACGTCTTAATGGACCGCGCGGGAAGCCGGGAGTTGGAAAACGCCCTCGGCTCGCCGCTGACTTTTGACAACCTTAAACAGTTGCTCTCACCGTTGTCTTGGCCGAAGATTCCGGCTCTTGCCGTCGCGGCCAGGAGTTATTTACGGACTAACCTGGCAGTCCGGGATTTAGCTGAGGTGGCCCAATATTCGTTGCAGGTCCGCTTCGATAAAATTCAAAATGTTGTGATTACTCCGGAACTGCTCGTGGATAGGAATAATTTAGAAACGGTTTTAGAGAAATATTTTGTCGATGCTCGGGTATACGAGGAGGGGATTAAGATTGTAATTCTTAACGGGACGAGTTCTCCGGGGTTAGCCGGACGGGTCGGCCGGCTTATTGAGCATATCGGCGGGAACATTATCGATTTAGGCAACACCACCAATTATTTCGAACAAAGTTTGCTGATCGGGAAAAACAGTGGTTCATACACCGTCGAAAGGCTTTCCACCATTTTTAATATCCGCCAGTTCCGCGACCCCGCTTCTTTTTCCGAAGATGATCCGTTGCAAATTTACCTGCAACGGGGGGATTTAATCCTCGTGGCCGGACTTGACATTTCCGGGTCGTTGTGATATAAAATAACTAAGTCTCTCTCCTTTCTTCAGCCCCCCGCCACAATAGCGGGGGGCTAGTGTTTTTAGACACTAATTTTCACGAATATAGCAGTATTACCTCTGGTATCACGAATATCCACAAATATAATTTATACATTATAGGTCAGATATGTTATAATGAAAGTAGACAGGGAAAAAGTCAAAACTCAGGCTTTTTCTATTATTCCGATCCTTTCGAAAGGGGATGAGATGGTACAAAAGGCATTGCCAGATTGGTTGGTTGGAAAAGTGCGGGGTGACGAGGTTACTTTAGCCCTGCACATGTCCTTCGATGTCGACCAGGTTTGCGCTGTTTTTTTCATGAAGCGCTTCTTGGAAGGATTGGGTTTGCGGGTGGGGTATCACTTCGGGGAACCCTTTCCGGTGTACGCACTTCCGATGGATATCGGCGGGGGATTGTTTGACGGGCATGCGGTTGGTCTCAGTGCAACCTTCCTCGCCGCCAAGCTCACCGGCTTTTTACGAAAGTACCCGTGGTCGGAAGCCGTGATTCGTGATGTCGGACAGCTTGACGCGGGTAAAAAGTATCAGGGGCCGTATCTTGCGGACCTTCGGTCTCTTTCGCGCTTTGTCGGGTACGAGTACCGGCAGGCTCAAAGTGAGCCCGGTCAAAACCCCGAGCTGGCTGCCCTGAATTTCGGGCTAGCCGTTTTTGAAAGAATTTTATTTGAAGCCCGGACACGGGACAGCGCCCTCGACTACATACGGCGTCAGGGTGAACAAGCGCTGCGTGTTATCGATGCTGGCGGTCAGGGGAAAGTTATTCTGATCCAAGCACCAGTGTGGGCGCAACCGGCGATTTCCGATTTTGCCCGCCGGGAACACAATCCGCGAATCACGATTTCGGTATCCCTGCCGAAGTTTACATCAGTGAGTGTGCTTTCGCGGAAAAACGAGCTGGATTTGTCCCCAGTGGCGGCGGCTCTCCGGGGAGCTGAGATGGCAAAACGTGGCATCTCGCTCGACGGATATTTTAAAGCAGAGGGCAAACTTGCTTTTTGGTTCGTCCCGGATGGAAGTTGGCTCGTTTGCTGTGGGACGCCAAAGCATCCGGTGGCGGGGGACAACATGACCCGTCTGACAATCGACGAGGTTGTTAAAATAGTGATCGACAATCTCTCGGGATGTCAGAAGCGGGTTGCGAAGTAGAGTGCAAGTCGAGGAGAGGGATCCGCGGGAAGTTTTCGCGAATTCCCTCTCTTTCTTAAACCAATCACAAGAGTGGTTGTTTTAAGAAAGAAGTTAATAATAGAGTTGATTCTATCACTAAAAAGACTCACAATACCTAATGACTATGTGGAAAAAGCTCCTTATTGGCGCGGTGGTTTTAGCCGCGGTAATCTTAACCGTTTCGAAAGTGACCGCGAAAAAAGAGCCTCTTAAAACCCAGCCGGTGGTCCGGAAAGATTTAGAAGTGACGATTGACGTTTCCGGAAAAGTTAAACCCGACCGTTTTGCCAGCCTTTCCTTTTCGATGCTCGCTCAAATTACTAAAATTGCCAGCGCCGGAGCGGTGTTTAAAGAGGGAGAAACTCTAGCGACTCTAAAAACCGATGATCTTTATCCCGCCGTCCTTGCCGCTTACGCCAATCTGAATAAAGCCACCTCCACCTTTTATTACTACCTTGAAGTTAACGGCGAAACGGAAAAGACTTATTTAGGTAGTGACGATATCTCCCGTGCGAAGAGGAATGAAGCCAGGATCAACGCTGAAGCCGCTGCCGCCGGAGTTGACGCCGCCCGTTTTGCCCTAGCCCAAGCTCAAGCCGCGTACGGGAAATCGGTGCTTAAGGCGCCTTTTGAGGGCGTTGTCGGCCGGGTCTATTTTAGGGCAGGGGAGAACGCCTCGCCCTCCGTGCCTGTGATTGATTTCTTTGACCCCGGGTCTTTTTATTTCGAGGTGGAAGCGGACGAGATTGACGTTAATTCTTTAAAGGCGGGTCTGCCTGTGCGGATGAAGCTCGATGCTTACGGAGAAAAACAGTTTAACGGCGAAATCGTTAATATTGATCCCGGATGGCATACGACCAATTCCGGCGGGACGGCATACTTCGTTCGGATCAGTTTTAAGGATGAGCCGGGTTCAGTAACCGGTGCGCATCTGCGGAGCGGACTGAACGGTGAAGCGAAAATTCTGAAAGAAACTAAGCAGGGGATCCTTATCCTGCCCAGCGCGGCCGTGTCTAACGCTAATGGCAAAAGCTACGTCGAAGTCCTTATTGATGGTAAGACTAAACAAAAGCAGGAAGTGACTTTGGGGGAATTGGCCGAAAACGAATATGAGGCGTTGTCCGGAGTCAACGAAGGAGATCAGGTCGTTATCCCTTGAACCCATTAATTATCACCGAAAACTTAAGTAAAACTTACGGTCTCGATGGTCTGGGTGTACCGGCCCTTTCGGGGGTTAACGTCGCCATCAACCCGGGGGAGTTAGTCGCGATAATGGGTCCGTCCGGCTGCGGCAAGTCCACTTTAATGCATCTTTTAGGTCTGCTAGATACCCCGAGTTCCGGGCGGATATTATTTAAAGACCGTGATATCAGCAAATTTTCCGAGAATGACCGGGCGGCGTTCCGCAGTCGGGAAGTCGGTTTCGTTTTCCAGCAATTTAATCTTTTGCCGCGCCTTTCGACGCTCGAAAATGTTCTCTTGCCGACACTTTATTTCCACGGGGAAGGGGACGGGGCGGAAAAAATAAAAGATAGCCGCCGGCGGGCTTTAACTATTTTGAGCGAAGTTGGTCTGGGAAAAAGGATTGAGCACCGGCCGAACCAGCTGTCCGGAGGTGAGCAACAGCGGGTGGCGATTGCCCGGTCACTAATAAACGATCCTTCCTTAGTTCTGGCGGATGAGCCGACCGGTAATTTAGACAGCCGGAGTGGGGGAGAGATAATGGAATTGCTGAAAGAACTGAACCGAAAAGGTAAGACGCTCGTCGTGGTCACGCACGATAATCTCGTTGCGGATCGGTGTCAGCGGACGATTAGGATGAAGGATGGAAGGGTGGTCGATTAAAGGAATAAACGCCACTAATCCTCTCCACGAATATACCACGAATCAATTAGTGGTTAATTCGTGGAGAAAATTAGTGGCATTACTACCATATGTTCAGCCTGATTCGTTCTAGTTTTAAAATTGCGCTGGCTTCAATCGCCGTCAATAAGGTGCGTTCGGTCCTGACGATGCTCGGGATCATTATTGGCGTCTCGGCGGTAATTGTTCTGGTTTCGGTCGGATCCGGTTTAAGAGAACTAACAGCCGGCCAGTTTGCCGGGATTGGGGCCAATCTGCTGATGGTCGTTACGGGCAAGGTATCAAGTTCAAACATCACCTCCTTTGCGTCGCTTACGAATTCCGGAAAATTTAAGGAGGAAGACATTAAAACCCTTTCCTTACTGGACGGCGTTGAAGCCGTCACGGCTGATTTAGACGAGTACATCTCCGTCCGTTATTTAGACGAAACTAAAACGGCACAAGTCGGTGGAGCAACCTACGATTATTTAACTGTTTTTAGTTGGGGGATCGGGGAGGGACGATTCTTTTCAAAATCGGAGATTTCCTCCGGGAAAAAGGTGGTTATTATCGGATCCAAGATTAAAGATGATCTTTTCAAATCGGTTAATCCTCTCGGACTAAATTTAATTGTGGGTCAGGAAAGGTACAAAATTATCGGGGTTTTATCTCCGAAGGGGGGCTTCGGTCAGTTTGATTGGGATTCGACGGTTTATATGCCGTTGACAGCGGCACAACGGTTTTTTGGCAGAGAGAGAATTGACATGCTCTATATTAAGGTGCGGGATGCCGCCTCCATGAAAACAATTTCGGCTAAAGCCGAGACCGTTCTTCTTAAACGTTATGATAAAGATGCCTTTTCCATTATTGAACAGAGTGATTTATTTAAGGCGGCGGATAGTATCATCGGGGCAATTACGGTTGCACTAGGCGGGATCGCATCCATATCACTTATAGTTGGCGGAATCGGGATTATGAATATTATGCTGGTGACCGTCACGGAACGGACAAAAGAAATCGGCTTACGGAAAGCACTTGGCGCCCGGCCCCGCGATATTTTATGGCAATTTTTAATTGAGGCGGTGGTGCTCTCCGGAGTCGGGGGGTTACTGGGTATTTCGCTGGGTTACTTGGGTTCGTATGGCCTGGGGAAGCTGTTGGCAACGGACGTGACCGTTTGGTCCGTTCTTCTGTCTTTCGGGGTTGCCGCCGCGGTGGGAATTATTTTCGGCATTGTTCCTGCCTATAAAGCCAGTCGGCTGGATCCCATCTCCGCTCTAAGGTACGAGTAATCCCGCTTCTTAAAGTTCCAAATGTCACTTTTTGATGTACGATCGTACAGCAATTAGTGACATTATATTTACTATTTATTTTAGTGATATTTTAGTAATTTTGGAGGGGGAGGAAATCCCTTTCAAAAAAAGTGAACCGAAGAGGGGAGTCTTCGGTTCGGACTGTAAAAGTGTGTAATCGCGGTTACCTTTTTTAGGATGCCGCGGGGTTCCTAATTACCTCGCTATCCAGTTTCGCCAGAGGGAAATCTGCGTACTCCCTCGGACGAGGATCAGAAACACGCCAAATAAGGCAAAGAGGGGATAAGAAACGGCGAACATCATCGCCCATTGCTCAGCGCCGATCTTAGCCCCAAGGTCAACAGCTCCCCAATAAACCAGTGACCATGAGAACAGTGTCATGGCGGCATCGCGTTCGAGGAGTTGGTAGTGCCAGTTCATGCCCCGCCGGAAAGCAGATGCCGTGGCAATAATTTTGTAAACCACTCCCGCGGCGGCAGCAACTGCGACCACTCCCCAAAGGTGTTGGAAAGCAAAGTCCGTAACCTCGTGCGGGTTGGTCAGCGAGAGCGCAGAGGCAAAAAACGGTACCATAAAGAAAAACTGTCGCCGGCCGCTCCAGTTGCCGACAAAGATCCGGTTGGCCGTCACCATCACCAGTACATAAACGGCGGTGGCAACGATCAAGGTCGGAAATTCTCCGAAGCGTGGTTCCATGATTAGCCAAACCACTGCCTGTAAAGAACCCACGATAAAGCCAACGGAGAGGTAATACCGGTTGTTTCGCAACCACTGCCGGTAACGTTCATAAAACAAAACAAGTTTCATTGTGCCCCCTTTCGATAGTGAATAAACCGCGCTAGTTTGGCGCGAATTCCTTAACGTGGCCCATAATATCATGAAACTTTGAAACAGTCAAATCGTGGGTGGAACTTGGGGGGGGAGATTGGGCGGGTGTGGTATAATGTTGAAGGGTAGGGATCGTTGAAAAATCCTGCCCGCGAGTCTCTAAGTTCAAAGATTTACGAAGAGGCTCTAAAGGAGAAAAAATGGGATTTGATTTGATAATCCTTTTGGCGGCTCCCGCCATTATCGGCATTTCGTATTGGTTGGCGAAGAACGCGGCACGGGCGTCTTCGTCGACGGAAATATCTTTTGAAAATGCCATCCTGGCGATTCGGGTCCCGAAAGAAAATGAAAAAGATGCTTTGGCCGCGGAGCAAATGTTTTCCTCGCTCCACGGTTTACTTCGTTTAACTCCTGGTATCCAGGAGCATATTACTTTTGAAATTGCCGCCAGCTCTTCCGGGATTAACTTCTACGCCGTTTGCCCCCGCGCTTTGCGCGCCTTCGTTGAAAGCCAGGTTTACGCCCAATATCCCGCCGCCGAAATAAAAGAAATTCCCGATTATGCCAGCCGCAGTTCCGCTTTTTTTGACCGGGCTGTTGAAGGAACAGTTTTAAAATTAGCCCGTCCGGAATATTTTCCTATCCGGACTTTCCGCGAATTTGAAGTTGATCCCTTGGCCGCCATTACTAGCGCCATTTCCCAGATGAAAGAAAACGAGGAGATCTGGATTCAAATCCTGCTCCGACCGGTTCCCGATGTCTGGCAGAGGGCGGGACACAACTATGTTTCGGCGGTTAGAACCGGAACAAAACCCGTGGAGTTCTCTTTCGGCGGGATTTTCCAGGCCATAATTGACGAGGTAGCCCACCTTCCGGCGCACATGTTTGAAGGGGTAGCGCATCCGGCGCACAAGCACGCGATGGAGTATAAGGCCCCCGTCCGCAAAGACAAGCCGGACATCAGCAAGGGGATGGAAGAGGAATTAAAAGCGATTGAGTTTAAATTGGCGAAAATGGGTTTCCAGGTTCTGGTTCGCTTAGTAGCCGTTGCCCCGACGCCGGAGGAAGCCTTTTCCCATTTACGCTCGGTAACCGCCTCCTTCCGCCAATTTTCAACTGCGAATCTTAACAGCTTTGTTCCCGGTGACACTATCAATAATAAAATGGAATTCTTAGAGAGTTACCGCCGCCGATCGTTACCGGAAGACGAGGTTTACGTTTTAGGCACCGAAGAGTTAGCGTCCGTATTCCACCTGCCTTCCATTTCGGTGGAAACCCCACTGATTGACTGGTCACCGGCGAAGCGGGGAGAGCCACCGTTAAATCTACCCACGAAGGACTGTACGTATATCGGTCGGACTACTTTCCGGGATTCGATGGTTCGGTTTGGTTTAAAGCGCGACGATCGGACAACGCATTTTTATTCCGTCGGAAAAACCGGCGCGGGGAAAACGACATTGTTTAAAAATATGATCGTCCAGGATATTCGAAACGGCGAAGGAGTAGGCGTTATCGACCCGCACGGCGACTTAATTGAAGAGCTTCTCGACTTTATTCCGGAAAATCGTCTCGAAGATGTCGTTTTGTTCGATCCGGGGGACACCGCCCATCCGGTGGGGTTAAACGTTTTGGAGTGTCCGGATCCGGCGCAAAAGAATTTAATGGCTTCGGGTTTGGTAGGAGCTGTCCGTAACCATTTCGAGAATTCTTGGGGGCCGCGGTTGGAATATCTGCTAAATAACGCCGTACTTACTCTGTTGGAGGTTCCGAGTACAACAATGCTGGGGATTACCCGGGTTCTTGAAGATAAAAACTACCAGAAGTACATCGTCCACAAAATTAAAGACCCGATCTTAAAAGACTTTTGGGAGAACGAGTTTAAGCAGATGATGAGCAACGTGGCTTTCCACACGGAAGCGATCGCTCCTATCCAAAATAAGATCGGCCGGTTTCTTGCCTCCTCAACGATCCGCAATATTCTTGGCCAAGCCCGCTCAACCTTAAAAATCGACGATATTATGAACAACCGCAAAATCCTTTTGGCGAACCTGGCTAAGGGAAAGATCGGTGCGGACAACGCTAACTTGCTGGGTAGCCTTTTGGTTTCCCGAATTAATTTTATGGCCATGCAGCGAGTCAAACTTCCGCCGGAACAACGCGCTGACTTTTACCTGTACGTGGATGAATTCCAAAACTTCGCCTCCGGGGCATTCAGCTCTATTCTCTCCGAAGCCCGGAAGTACCGCTTGTCGCTGCATATGACTCACCAATACACGGCACAGTTGCCGGAAGAGGTCAGCGAAGCCGTTTTCGGCAACGTCGGGACAATGGTTGTCTTCGGGGTTGGCGCTCCGGACGCGCATGTATTGGCTCCGGAATTTGCGCCATATTTCGAAGAAAACGATTTAATTTCGTTGGAGCGCCACCACGCTTACGTGAAGATGATGATTAACGGGATGACGGAAGCACCGTTTTCGGCCGTGACCGATCCGCCGCCAAGCGACCCTGCAGGTTTTAGGGAGGAAGTGAGAAATAAATCGTGGGCGAAATATAGTACTGATTCGAAGCTGGTTGAAGACCGAATTGGCCGTTGGACGGAGCGGCAGTTTGATTTAGGAATGGCAATTGCGGAGGAGACGAAAGCGAAAGAAACGGCGGCTTCGGAAATGGAAGGTGTTGAAGAAGGAGAAGAAGTTAAGGAAAGCCCCGCCCCTGTGTTGGAAGAGGTTCCGCCGGTGGTTGTTCCCCCAAAGGTTGTGGAAGCAGTTGCTCCCCACCACAGTGAGCCGTCTTTCTTAGTTAGGGAAATAGGTGTAAGAGCGGAACCGGAAAAAACCGTTGAAGTTGAAGAACCGCAATCCCCAGTCAAGACTCCGCACGAGGTGCCGTTGCCCCCGTACCAGAAATTTAATCCTCTGGCTCGGGAGAGCGAAATAACTTCGCCTATCAAAATTGAAAATTACGATCTTCACGCCCGTTATACCCATTCGCGGCACGGGAAAATAATTGAACCGAAAATTAAGAAGGAGGGAGGTGATCAGAAATGAATGGCAACAATAATATGCAACTTAAGCTGATAATGCAGTCTCTTTTAGCCGCGGAAACGTCCATCGGGCTGGCAAAACAGCTTCTGTCCGCTTATGGTGGAATCCCGGTTGGTGGCGGACAGGTTAGCCCGAATCCACGTTTTCAGCCAAGGCCCGACCGTGATAATCGGCCTTCAACCCGGGATCTTCCCGGTATTATCGGAAAGTATGACGGAGAAAATATGATCAGCGGAGACGGAAAGAGTTTTCCCGTTCCGGGCAATTACGCCGGAAAATCAAAGCTAGTTTACGGGGACACGCTGAAGTTAATGGATACTCCCGAGGGCGGAAAACTTTTTAAACAGATTGAAAAGGTTAACCGGAAAAGACTGGAAGCAAAGTTGGCCAAAAAAGACGGCAAGTGGGTGGTAGTTACCGAATCCGGGGCAACGTATAAAACCTTGGGAACGAATGTCGAGTTTTTAGGCGGTAAGGAAGGTGACCTTGCGGCAGTCCTGATCCCTGACGACAATCCGAAGTCGCCTTACGCGGCAATAGACGTTATCCAAGGCCGAGATGTCGGTACTCGGCCAAGCTACAAAGTTCTCGTCCCAACCTCAGCAATCAGACCGGCAGAGGCGCCAAAACCGGAGACAAAACCGGAACCAAAGCCCGAGCCAAAAGCATCAGCAGGAGTTGAGGCCACGAAAGAAGAAAAACCGGCAGTAAAGCGTGGCGGCCGGAAACCGAGCGGTCGGGTTGAGAAAGAACCGGAGAATGAAGAACCAAAAGTCCCGGCCAAAAAAGAGAAAGTGGAAAAGGCCGAGGAAAAACCGGCTAAAGACAGCGCAGCGGATGACGACGAGTTAAGGTAAACGCATCCGTGTTTAAAGACGGTTCAGCCCCGCCCTCCATCCGGAGGGCGGGGCTGTGTTTTTAGCCCCAAACGTGAATAATTCTGCCTGTTAAAGTTTCCCGCGGTTAGCTATAATATTAATTGAAATGTTTTATCCTGATTTGGATTTAGACCTTTACGCTCCCGGGGGAGAAGATTTTCTTAAAGAGGCGGCAGCGGTTGCGCATCTTCCGAAGGGGTCGGTTGTTCTCGAGATTGGCGCTTCGGCCGGATTCGGGTCGATTTATTTGGCGAAAGAATACGGCGTAAAAGCCACGGCGACGGATATTAATCCCGCCTGGCTGACGATAATTAAGCAACGGGCGTTGAGTAAAAAAGTTAACCGGAATATTGCCACCTCCGCGCAGGATGTTTTAAAACTTTCGTTCAGGAAAGGCACTTTCGATTTTGCGCTGGCTAACGGGGTGCTGTTTCTAACTGATAAAGCCGGAGCTCTAAGGCAAATTAACCGGGTGTTGAAGAATAAGGGTTTGCTGATCTTGGGGGAGCCGTTGTGGTTAACGGACAGCCCCCCGGCTGGTTTACGAAGTATACTGGAAGTTGACGGAGCGGAAATTCTCACTACGGATAAATACCTGCAATTATTCAAGGAGAACGGCTTCGAATTGGTTTTTAAAAAGATCTACCCTTCAACACTTTGGGAAAATTACTACACGCCGCTTCAGGAAAAGTTATCCGAGTGGAAAGAGACCAATTCGCCAAATTTAACAAAGTATTCAACGGAAATTGATCTGATTATTGAGGAGATGGAAAAAGTCCGCTCCGCGGGGGCAGGAAACCTCGGCTACGGAATGCTTATTGGCAGAAAAACAGCGGAAGCGACTTTTGATTTACTATAGTCAGGGGTATTTAGCGGTTACTCGACCCCGGGAACGGTTTCGGTTTCGTCTTTTTCGGTTTCTTCGTCGTGCTCTTCTCCGTCAGTTTCGGTTTCTTCGCCCGTCACTCCGGTCCGGATATCTTCGGTTAACTCCTCCTCTTCCTGAAAGAGGGGAGCGGCGGTTTTAATCAATACGTCCACCGTGTCCTTAATCCGTTCAATAACCCGACCTTCAACTTTTTGATGAGCTTTAAGGGAACCGCGAAGCTTTTGGGCTAAGTCGGCCGGAGCAACATGGCCGAGTTTTTTTCCGGCTTCATTGGTAAAGACGACGTCTTCATTACCGACCAACTCAAACTTGATCGGATCGGTAGCTTTAATGCTTTTTAAAGACTCGCCGGTAATCTCCAGTTTAAACCGGACTTCCTTCGCGCGTGCGGGCTCTTTAAGAAATAAAGCTCCAAGTCGTTCGCTCATATAGTTACTGGTTAAAGTTACTCCCTTTTCGCCTAAATGTCAAGCCAGATTAACTCATAGCAGTTCAGATATACGATGGACTAGGGTTGAAATAATTAATTAGGTTTTGTAGTATTATTCTGTTATGTCGGGACATTCGCATTGGGCAACAATTAAGCACGATAAATCGGTGCAGGACGCGAAACGAGGCCAGGCATTCACCAAAGTGGCCCGACTGATCTCAGTGGCGGCCCGCAAGGGCGGGGGAGATCCGGCTGACAACCCAACTTTGCGGAAAGCGATTGAGAAGGCGCGGGAAGTCAAGATGGGTAATGACCTAATCGAACGGGCAATAAAGCGGGCAACCGGCGGCGACAAGGATGCTCAGCAATTGATTGAGCTGAAACTCGAAGGCTACGGACCGGGCGGGGTTGGCTATTTAGTCGAAGCTTTAACGGATAATAAAAACCGGACGGTTTCTGAAATCCGGAATATTTTTAACCGCCACGGCGGTAATTTAGGGGAAGCGGGATGCGCCGCGTATATTTTCTCGCCCGACCCGGAAACACCCCAATTTTTAATTCCAATTGAGGACAAGGCCACGGCGGAAAGGGCTCTCAGTCTCGCCCAAGAACTGCAAGACCACGATGATGTCCAGGAAGTGCACGCCAACTTTGACATCGTCGAATAGCTAATCCCATGCCGAAAAAACTCCAATTTTTAACACTTTCTTTGTCGGTTACTTTTGCTTTAGGTTTGTTAAATAAACTGGCCCCCTCAATTCAGCCGTGGGGGATTATTGCCATTTCTTTAATTGCCTATTTTGTTTCGGCCTACCTTCTCCGCTATGATTTAACGGGCATCGAATTTATAACACTTTTGGCCCTGCCGTCCTTTTTCACCTTCGCTGTCGGTTCCGTTCTATATTATTTTCCTAACTTTAGTTTTGCCTTCCGTGCCCTAATTCTATTTCTTTTCGGCCTTTCTTTTTATCTGACGCTTCTTTCGGAAAACATTTTTAATGTCGGGCGGGATCGGCCAATTCCGCTGCTAAAGGCGGCCGGAACAGTTTCTTTTCTCCTGACCCTGTTTACGGCTTTTCTTCTTTTTACCGTTCTTTATAAAACCGGTTTTCCGGTTTTTGTTCAATGCTTATTGGTTGGGATTATTTCGTTTATTTTAGCCTTTCAGTCTCTTTGGACGCTGGTTTTGGGCCATGTCTGGGACCGACAGGTTATTTTGGGCAGTCTAATATTGGCTTTGGCGGAGCTGGAACTTACTATCGGGATATCTTTTCTGCCTTTTGAGTCGTTTTTCCGGGCTTTAGCCCTCAGTACCGGCTTTTACGTCTTTTTAGGGACCGCCTACAATTACCAACGAAAGACATTAAAAAACAGGATATTTATTGAATACGCAGTTGTTGCCGCGATCGTTATATTCCTCCTCGTCAAAATTTAACCAGCCCGGAAGGGGTAGGGGAGATACCTATTTTAAGACGATTCTAAAGCATAAATACGTTCATTTTAACAACTACTAGTTAAGACTGCTAAGTATTTACCGTAATATACTATAAGACCTGTTTACCCTATAATTATTGTATACAAAATGTGCGTTATTAAACGATTGTTATGTAGTCTCCCGACACCGGTAACTATAGGGCTGAAATTTAGCTGGTTTTGTGGATAACTATGTGGAAAACTACTAAATTAGCACCAATAAGGTCATTTCGACCTTTAGATTACTGCTTAATTATTAATGTAACAGATACAATCTATATGTCTCTCTGATAGGCACTCTTTCTTGTCTTCACCCAAGACCTTCCGGGTCCTCTCCCTTATCCCTTGTCCACCAAGCTTAATCCTTGTCAGTCAGGAACATTCCTCCACCAAAGGCAGGCCGATTGGCACTTTACAGTGTTTGTCCTTTAAGGACAGCCTAGGCGGGTTTGATGAAACGGTCAGATAGTCA
>ERZ1292633.1367-Hain-H41-02um-R1-1367-length-26425-cov-4_pt1 | contig 26425 bp, 22 predicted proteins | sample MGYA00564406_ERZ1292633 | MGnify/ENA primary metagenome ERZ1292633 (study PRJEB36523, sample SAMEA6512639) | groundwater metagenome | collected 2019-01-08 | study: AquaDiva: Metagenomics assemblies of 32 groundwater samples | reverse complement strand
AGGAAAGTTTGATACCTCATTAGTGCTCTATCAGCGCGCGCTTTCAATTGGGCCTTACCTGGTGCCGATCTGGAACGAACTGGGGCAGTTGTATCTGGAAATGAGGCAATACGACTCAGCTGCGGCGGTTTTCCATAAGGGGCGGCAAATTGGCCGGAGGAATACAAACATCCTAGAAGGATTGGCTCTCGCCTATTACTACCAAAATTATCTGGATTCCGCGCTGATGGTGGCCGACTCTCTAAGGGCTGGTGACCCCGACTCCCCCGGCGCATCCCTTGTGCAACTGATTGTGGCGTTGAGAGTTGGAGATTCCTCCACTGCCCGGGGATGCCTTATGGCGTTCCGCGCGACCGGTGCAGGCAGATCGGATTATCGAAAGATTTTAGCCCATTTTGGCAACCTGTCGGACACTGCGATTGGCCAGAAATAAATGCACGGCCCATCTTAAATTCTGTTGACAACAGTAATTATTGATGTCCATTTTTTGACGTGGACGGGGTGGCCCACCTTTCAGGGCTTGTTGAAAAACCTTCAATCTCCGCCGCACCCTCACAAATGTCACTCCCGCGAAGGCGGGAGTCCAGTCCTAACTCTTTGGAAGACAAGATGGATTCCCGCCTGCGCGGGAATGACAGAAATGAGCATTTAGCTCAAACACACTTTTTCAACAAGCCCTTCAGGTGGGTTCCAGTGATGCATCCCAGTGTCAATCCTACCTAAAGGGCTAGTTGAAAAAGTGGCAGACATATAAAATGGGGGAATCGCCTTCTGGCGTGTCGCATCGAGCGGAGACGAGATGCGTTGTCTAACATCAAGTTGGTATTCTTCCCAGAGTAACCGTCTCTCGACTTCGCTCGAGACGACACACATTGGGAGTTTTTCAACAAGCCCTGAAAGGTGGGACACCCGCCCATTTAAATTGGAACAGCCATTCACTCCGCCTTACGCCCCGGGGGCAGTGACGGAACGAAAGTACCGTTCACGGATATCTTTGGAGACCGAACGAGTGGGGACGTCGAGAACTTCCACCGCAAATGGATGCGCCCCTTTGAGGCGGATGATATCCCGCACCTTTACAATATAGGAGGGCTTTACACGCCGTCCGTTTACCTCAATCATCCCGGCATCGCCGAGGTCTTTGGCTTCGGTACGTCGCTTGATTAGTCCGACTGTCGATAGGAAGTCGTCAATTCGCATGTTGAGGCAGGTGCACCTCTATATACGCCTTTTCGCGCAGGCCTTTAATCCATGAGTCGACCAACCGGCCGGTCTTTTCTTCGCGGGCCATATCTTTGATGCGGTCGAAATCGGCTACCAGGTCGAGAGTTTTTGCAGGAGTGTAGTCAAGAAGTTTGAGAATGTGCATCCCCTGCGATGACGCCACCGGACCGCGAATCTCTCCCGCAGTTTTCCAACCGGCAATGTCGTCGACGAGATCATGCGGAAGGTTTTCGGGGGTAAACCACCCCAGTTCGCCGCCATTGGCGCGGGAGTCGGCATCCTCAGAAAAAGCCTTTGCAAGTTCGGCGAAATCCGCCCCCTGACCGATTATGCCCACCAGGGAGTCGGCAAGATGATTCAGCCGCGCCGTATCCTCTGAGGTCGGCGTGACAGCAAGAAGGACATGGCGCAGACGGAGCCTGGGTTCTTCCTTCCCCTCGCACTTAATGATATGATAGCCGAACTGAGTGCGAATCACGCCTGACATTTCCCCCGGTTTAAGATTGAAAGCGGCTCGGGCAAATTCGGGGACAACGTCTTCGCGCGAGACATATCCAAGGTCGCCGCCGTTGGCGCCAGCGCCTATGCTTGAGTATCGGGAGGAGATGGTTGCAAAATCGGCCCCTTCGAGAATTCGTTGCCTGAGCGACACTGCGAAATCGCGAACGGAATCTTCAACCCCTTTGCTCGGCATGACGCGAAGTAGAATATGCGCCAGCTTGCTTGCCTCAGGCTGAGAGGGAATTGAATCCTTGAAGCGGGCGAAAAATGACTCCACCTCATGGCGCGACACCGACACATTGTAGAGTTTTCTCTGAATGAAACGCTGTTTGAGAAGGGTGCTTCGGGCGTCGTCGCGATACTGTTTTTTCAGGTCACGAAGGGTCAGTCCCTCGGCGGTCAACGCCTGTTCGAAGTCTTCCATGGATGGAAAGTTCTTGCTGATTCGGGCGATGTGGTCATCGAGGGCGGCGTCAACCTCTTCGTCGCGAATGACAATGGAGGTGTCTTCTTTAGCGGCAGAAAGAAGGAGGTGGTCGTTAATCATCTGCTCAAGAATGTCGTTCTGGAGCTTGCGTGCCTCTTCCTCGCTCTTGAGCTGAACGTTGCCCTGGAGCAAATACATCCGTATCTGGTTTGCCACTTCCGAGCCAAGAATGACCGTGTCGCCGACAACGGCTATGATCTCGTCGACTATCTCCCGCTCGGCACGAGCATGGGGTGCGACTAAAACGAGCAGAAAGGCGGCGATAATCGCCGACTTATTGAAAAGGTTGGTCTTAATTCGTCTTGCCAGATTCAGCTGAAGCATACTTTTCCTTGTCTACCGTCGCCCAGAGCGCATCGTCGTCAACATCAATCGACACAGCGTTCTTTCGGTCAGCAATCCACTGCTGAAGATTTGCCGTTTTTTGTTCGGATACGAGTCGCCCGACTATTTGAGGCTTGACCGAAAGGTAGTCTTTCTGTGAAGCCTCTATTTTGTCAACCACATAGATGATGGAATAGCGTCCCATCGTCTGGATGGGTCCACCAATGGCGCCGATTGAAGTGCGCCAGGCTTCATCAAATAAATCGGGGAAAAACTCTTTCTCGATATATCCGAGTTCTCCGCGAGCTTCTCGTTTGCCGGGGCGTTCGGTGAGATCCATGGCCATTTCCTTGAACTCGGCCAGCGATTTGATACTCTTTTTGAGCTGGCGGGCGCGGGGTTCATCGCTCAAAAGAATCTCGTAAACTTGCACTTTTGCGGCACTGGAGAACTCCTCGGGATGGGCGTCGTAGTACATGCGTACAGTGGCATCGTCAGGATCCGGCGGAGTCGGCATCGAATCGGATTTCATCACCTCGGCCATATTGTATTCTTTGAAGAGACTGATCTTTTTCACATATCGCGGGTCATTGTCCATACCCGAGCGAATGGCTTCGATGGCCAAGAGGTCTCCCTTTTTAAGCTCGAAAATGACGGTTCGCAGGCTGTCGAAATTATCAAAATCGGGGCGTATCTCACGCGGCGATGATTTGATTTTATCCAGATATTGCTGGACAGTGATCTGCCCGCCATCCCATGTGGCGAGTACCAGTTCTTTTTCGTTTCTATCAAGTTGAGCCAGGTCGAAATCATTGCGCGGCAAACTCGCCAACAGTTCCGGCGGATAGAGTGTCTCCCGCTTTTTTAGCAAGTACTGACAGCTAACGGTGTCGACAGTGATAGGATATTTAGCCTTGATCTCCTTCATGAAAATCTCAGCCGCGCGATAGCTCTTGCGGTTTTCAAGCTGGGATTTGATTGCTGATTTCATCGTTTCAAACGGCTGGCGGGAATCATTGGGAAGGCGGTCGATGACTTTGATAATGTGCCATCCATAGGCTGACTTGACCGGCGGCGAGACCTCGCCAGCCTGCATCTTGAAGGCCACATCCTGAAACTCGTCGACAAACGCCCCCCAGAGGATATAGCCGAGGTCGCCACGATTCTTTTTGGCGCTTGGATCGGCCGAATGGGTGTAAGCAACCTCCTCGAAGTTTTCACCGGCTCTGAGTTTGTCGAGAATCATGTTGGCCGAGTCTTCACTCTTGACGAGAATATGGCAGACCCGTAAACGATCGGCGAGATTCTCCCAGAATGCCTTGATTTCGGTTTCGGTGGCGTGCGTCTTCTCGCGGATATTGCGGAAGTAGAGGTTGTCGAGGAGGAATTTTTCTTTATTGGCTTCCACTATACGGGAAATCTCCGGATCCTTGTCTATCCCTTTTTCGTAGGCGGACTGAATCAGCAGGCGGGTAACGATCATCGTATCGAGAATCTCGCGGCGCTTGTCGAACTCTTCCTGAGCCGAATTGAAATCGACCGGCGGGGTTCCCATGTATTCGAGAAACTCATCGGTCGTAATGTCGTAGCCGCCGACGGTGGCAACGGTGTCTCCCCAGTTTTTGCTACCACAGCCGAGGGCAAAAATGGCCAGTATCGCGCTCAGGGCGAGAAGGCGTGCGAGTGTCGTGCGCATATGTCGAGTGACCTCCATCATCTGTTTCTTGTACCAGTTTCGGCGCGGACAGATTCAGCCTGCCGCAGACAAGCAGCAAATATATAGCGCAAGGCCTTTCCCGCCAAGCGGATAATTGGGGACGGGAAGAGAAGTACGAATGCCCATGTGGCGCTTCGGGAATCCCCGAAAATTCCTATTTGATTCAAACCTGTGATGAGGCTATGACTGCCGACAAAAAAATATGACACAACTACAACTTGTCCCTTGACAAAGTATATATATATATAGGTTTACATGGGTTCTGTCTGACATCATTGCACTTTCTGCGCTTTGAATCGTCTTTGGTATTGGAACTCATACGTTGAGGGTAACGTTATGCGAAAACAAATCTGGGCAATTGCGATAGGGCTGATTTCGTTCATCTCCACTCCTCTCTCTACCCAAGCTCAACATTTCAGAAAAGTCTCCGACCAGCAATGGGTTCAGCTGGGCGTTGATCTGTTGCGAACCGGCATCCAGGAAGAAGACACCATGAAGATCAATCTGGCGCTGGCGCCTGATGTTTCGGTAAATGGCCAAAAGGCGACGGCAAGCGCCCAAGTTACTCAGAGATTACAGACACTTTTCAGCGGGTCGGCCAATAGGACGATGCATCTGGCCAAACCTGCCTTTGCTCGTCCCGACAGCCCCCAGCGCAATTCTGACTTCTGGGATTTCGATATACTCGATCCAAAGATTGCAATTACCGGCGACACGGCTGTTGTCGACTGCGAATTGGTGCTTTGGGGGGCGCCCGCTGACGGCGTGCATCACGGCCCGGGGCGCAAATCGCCGGAGAGATTAGTGTTTGTTTCGGTCACGGCTGTCCCAGTGGTTGGCGCCCCGTCGGATGGCAATCAACGGTGGCCGGGCGGCGCCCCTGCCCACGATCCAGAGAACAGCCGGAAGAGTTGGCGCCTTGCACGATTTGATAACCTCGTGTCATTCATAGAAAGCCAGGTGTATAAGACCGTGAAACCAACCGATGGCGTTGCGGAGGGGAAATGAGAGGCGCAGGATGGACGCCGAAGCTGAAGGCGGCATTGCCCCAGATCCTGATTATTGTGCTTATTCGATGGACGGTAGGTTGCAGTAATCCGCAGGAAGTCACGCCAGACGGGTTCACGGTTTTTGCAGTGGAATATGATTATATGACGGGTTGTAACGTTTTCACGGGAGAAACAGCCGGAGAAGAATATCCGCTTCCCGCCTTCGCCTCGTGCAAAACATCCCTGAAAATAGTGTATGATGAAGTAATTACTACTGTTGTATATCCAGATTTTAATCAAAACGGATTGCTAAATTATGTGTTGGACCATGCTCAAGCATCACTTGGCCCTCCGGTTGATTTCTATTATGACCACTACCTTATCGGAATGGCCAACGCCTATAACAAACCCGGTGAGGGCTATTTTGCTACTTTTGCATATACCATGAGTTGGACTGAGCAGGAGGGCGGCGATCATATTCGATGTACAGCTATTTTCAACGACGAAATTCAGACTAATGGTGGTAGCAATAAGCCCGCGACGCTTAAAAAGACGGTCATTCATGAACTCGGTCATAACAGAGCGGCACTCCAGCACCTCTGCAAGCTCAATTCTTCAAATTCTGGTTGGGTTCAGGATTCTCTTCTGCACAACGACCCCGGATGCGTAATGGGTGTGGGAATAACGTCCCTGTGCAGTTCGACAGATCTCACCGCAAATCCGCATTTTTGTACTATTTGCTGTGAGCGACTTAAACAGACCAAATAAAAGCACTCTATGATGGGTAACCAATTATGAGACTCTACATCTTTATTCTTGTAACCGTTGTGTTACTATTTCCACTTCAAAGTGTTTCGGTCGGGGATTCGTTTAGCAAACAATGGAAAGTCAAAATAGATCTCGAAAAGGATCAATTTGTGTCGCGGGAGCCCATATGGCTTGACGTCGTTCTCACAAACATAAGTGGTGATACTCTCAGGTCGTGGGGTTTGTTTCCACCCTGCCATGGGTTATGGTTTACTATTGAGGTTAGCGATAGTGTCGGAAACCCAATTCCCTATTCTGGTCCTGAATGGGAGCTTGTTCCTAAAGAGGGATTTTTGATGACCCCCGATGAGACATTCTATGACTCATTTGAGCTCAATGAGCTGTTTGCAGTCAAGTACTTGGAAACGCTCGGCTTCGGTTCGCTCTCTCCGGGATACTACTTTGTTTCGGCGTCATACGCAGATAGTAATTCAGACAGAATCGGTTTTAGAGTTGTCGAATTATCTGGAGAGGAAAGAGAGGCCGAGCGATTGCTATTGGACTATAACATTTCTCTCAGATCAAAATCTCTCAATTCTTCCCCCAATGCTTCTCTACAGAGATTGTTCGAAGTTTATCCCAAGAGCGTATTTGCTGAAATCGCAGCGTTATACGTTCTGAAGTATGAGGAATTCTTGCAACGATTTCCCAACTCGGGAAATTCTCAGACGAGGTTGAAAGCACTTACTCAAGAACTAAGCCCCGAATTGAAAAGGGAATATTTAGACAGTGTGATGGTAAAATATAAGGGGACGCGCGCGGCAAGACACGCGGAGCAAATGCTGAAATTGCTGGGGAAATGAACTATGCTCAAGAAATGCTCTGTTATCGCTTTCTTTGCGCTTAGTCTCTGTCTGGGATATGAAGCATCTCAGGCGCAGAGCCCAAGCGCATATGCCCTCATCAGACGCCCGGTATTTGAGAATCCTCTGATTTGGAAATTGACGAGACAAGTCGCAAATTCGGCCTGGAGTGTTGACCTATTCAACAATCCCGTTTCCGCCTCAGCGAGCTACATCATGACACCACAGCGCGAACTTTGGAGCGCTGTGTCATTTGATCTGGATAAAGGATGGAATCGCATAGTGTACATAGAGGCATTAGACGATTGGATCCGGGCATACAGCTCGTTCGGCACGGGTTCCTGCCAGTTCAAGTGGCCGCAGAGTATCGATGTCTTGGCTCCTTGCAACGATTCCGGTTACAGCTACTATTACTACGGCTATGTTGCTGATACACGGAATAATCGCATTGTTAGATTTCGCTACGATTGGCGCACTGCGAACCAATTCATGATTTGTGATCAGGCGATCACCGGACTCGGGCTGGATAGACCTGTTGATTTGGATCTCAACGACAACGCAAGCTTTTGGGATATTGGAGAAGGCCAGTATGCAGACAATTATCTGTGGGTGGTGAATGCGCCGGGTGGCGCGGCCTATCAGATAAAACGCATACTTACATATAACGGTCAGCTTAAGAGCACGTTTGGCGCATATGGGTGCACGGGAATCCCGGGCCAATTCTGCAGAATCACGGCCATTGCATCAGGCCGGAGCCCCTACATAGTGTCGGCCCCATACGCGAACAATGACCACTTTTACATAGCCGACCCAGGTAATAACAGAATTATCTGGTTGATCAAGACTACCAATGGCGAAACTATATCTTGGATGAGGGAGGTGCCATGCGGATCAGGCCCAATTGATCTTGAAGTTGATGCATTCGGCCAGGTTTGGGCGCTTGACCGCGACGCCGGTAAAGTCACCAAGTATACATATGACCTGCTTCCGCTCTGCACCTTTGGGAGCACCGGGACCGGAGAAAACCAGTTCATGCTTCCGAACGCCATCGGGGGGCATGTCGGATATCTCGGGGCCGCCAATTTGTTCGGCGGGGTGGCCCACCTTTCAGGTGGGTTCCCGTCAATCCGTCTTCACTCTCGGCGAATCCATTCAAACTCATCAATCTCAATCGGCACATCGCGTTTTCCAATATACCAGTTGTAACTCGACCAGCGCCAGTCGCCAGGTTCAGCTACCAAACCTCGCTTCACCGGATTATTGTGACAATAATTAATCTTTTCAAGCGCGGTCTCCGGTGTCCGGCAATTGTGGTCGTAACATCGCGGTTGCCAAAACACCCATCTGGTCTGGCCACTTCTCTCAACACTACAATTATCAGGCAATTGGATCAGAGAATCAGCAACAATTTTTGCACCCGACTTTGATTTGATCTCACCAATCAGAGGTCCGAGCAGAGTTCCGTCGAGCGGATGCATGACTAAATGAACGTGCTCAGGCATGATCACGTAAGCGTACAAGCGGAAATGATACTTCTTACGAGCATCATCCAAGGCATGAAGAAACACACAGATCACAGATGGAGCAGTCAGTAGCTTTTGCCGTCGATAGCAAGTGAATGTGACAAAACGACCGGTGTTGAGATTGTCAAAATGCTTCAAGAGCGGCATGGGTGCATGATACTAAGACAACATTCATAACTCAAGTGTAGCTGGATTTTTCACGGGAACCCACCTGAAAGGTGGGCCACCCTTCGGCGACATGAACATCGTTGATATTAGCCAATTGATAACTTACCTGTTCAAAGGCGGACCACCGCCGCCAGCCTGCCCCTAAAACGCTCGACTGTCGACGCCCCCCTCTTACTCCGTATCCGACTCCAGATAGTCGCGGGTCATGGACTGACGGGTGAGCCTCTGCGAGAGCTTCTTCGTGAACTCCACCGCTGAATTTTCCCCATATACCTTGAGCATATGGTTCATGGCTATCACCTCTGAAATTACGGTGATATTCTTTCCCGGAGAGATTGGCACATTGACAATCGGAATCTGAACGCCAAGTACAGTAGTATAGCGTTCCTCCATCCCAAGGCGCTCGTATTCGGCGCTCTCCGACCAGAGGGTCAGGTGTACTTCTACTTCAATTCGTTTTTGCAGGCGGATCGAGCGAATTCCGAAAAGCTCTTCGACGTCGATAATTCCAACGCCGCGAATCTCCATATGATGGCCAAGAAGCTCGGAGCCGGTTCCGATGATGACATCGGGGGTAGTGCGGATAATCTTGACGACGTCATCGGCAACAAGGCGATGGCCCCGCTCTACCAGATCGAGGGCTATTTCGGACTTGCCGATTCCCGACTTACCGGTGTAAAGAAGTCCGACGCCGTAGACGTCAACCAGCGTTCCGTGAACGTTAATCGACGGGGCAAAGACGTGATCAAGATACGCCGAGAGGCGATTGGAGAGTTCGGTAGTGGTGAGTCGGCTGGAGAAAACGCCGGTGCGGAATTTGTCGGCAACAGCAATCATATCAAGCGGCGGCGTTATCCCCTTGCTGATAATAACCATCGGGATATCCCGCTCGAAGAGGCGTTCGCATATTCCTAAAAGGCGGTCACGGTCGAGGGTATTCAGATAGGCCATCTCGGTTTCACCGAGTATCTGAACCCGCCGGTGGGCAAAGCGGTCGAAAAAGCCGGTCAGGGCAAGGCCGGGGCGGTGCAGTTCGGCGGTTAGTATCTGTTTGTTGAGACCGGACTCATCTGAATTGAGAAGGGTCAGCTCCAAATCCTGATTTCTTGACGTGTAGAGAATCTCTACTGTGATTGCTGGCATGTCGCAAGTATACACAAGTCATTATGCGACCGGCAATACTCAAAAAATAGGGGATTACGCTTGGCGCGTAACCCCCGTGTCGAGGTTGGGTAGAGAGCTATGAGAGAGAGATTTTTATTTCCCTTTTTTCAGTTCATCGAGTTCCCTGCGGATCTGGTCAAGTTCCTTGTGGAGCTGGGCACGGTCTTCGCGAAGCTCGTCGAGATCGAGCATGTCGTTGTTAGCGCGGCCATTGTGAAGACCGCGCATGCGGGGAGCGAAGAATTGCATCCCGTGGAGTCCGTCGATATCACGACGTCCCCAACGGCGAGGGCTACGATCATCATCTGCCACGACAACGCTTAGTTCCATCTGCTTTTTGTCGCGGATGATAGTTATCTTGACAGATTCGTCAACATCCTTGTCGCCCACCGCCTTTGCTACGTCGCTGACATCATAGACCTGGTCGCCATCTACTGCGATGATGACATCCCCGGCTTTGAGGCCAGCTTTTTCGGCGGTTGCGCCTTTCAGAACTTCCGTGATAAGCGCACCCTCGCCATCCTTCACTCCAAAATAATCTCCAAGTTGTTCGGTCAGAGGTGTCATCGTAATTCCGATCATGCCGCCGTCATCGTTGGACACCCAGTTGAAATTGGGGATAGGCGGAACGGGTGGCATAGGGGGCATTGACGGCATGGCAAAGTGCCGACCACGGTTTCGCGTAGTCATGCGATCCGGCTCACTGGCGAGCGTGACAGTGATATCCATCTTCTTGTCACCGCGCATAATAGTGAGGGTCATCTTGTCGCCCGGTTTTGATTTCCGAACGGCGCGGGTGACATCCATCTGGTCGGAAACGGCACTGCCGTTGATGTCAATGATGACGTCATCTTCTCTCAAACCGGCCTCATCGGCCGGAGAATCGTTGATGATGTCGTTGATGACCGCGCCTTCCTTGACGCTAAGGTCGAATCCATCGGCCAGGTCATCATCGACAGTCTGCAAATAGACTCCCAGCCATGCTTTGTCGCTGAGAACTATCGTTTTAGCCTGCACCAGGCTGAACCAGGCGACTCCCGCCACAATAAGGGCGAGACCGGCAATAGACATAATTCGTTTATTCATAATGCGTCATCCTCATGGAATCAAAACTTTGTTTCACTTACTATTGTTATACGGAGGTTTTTCCAAAGAGTTTCATGAGAGTTTTTCATCACAATCCCCTCTTTACATCTTTTAACATGAGGGGTATACTTGTGAAGTCCTGCATACAAGCAACCGATTGTTTCCCGCCAAGCCGGGATTCATGACTTCGGATTCAACTGCCGATATGTACAGCACGAGGCAAAGAATCAGACAAGGATTAGCAATACCATGAAGTTCCTCATCACTGGCGGCGCCGGTTTCATCGGATCAAATATCGCCGAGTTCCTTCTCAGGAAGGGACATCAGGTTCGCATTCTCGATAATTTTTCCACCGGCAAACGGGAAAACATCGCCGGTATCCTCGACAAGATCGAGCTTATCGAAGGGGATGTCCGGGACTACTGGATTGTCTCGCAAGCCGTGTCGGGTGTCGACTATGTCTTGCATCAGGCGGCGCTGGCTTCGGTGCCACGGTCGATCAAGAATCCGCTAACTTCCAATGAGGTGAATATCAACGGCACCCTGCATCTTTTGGAGGCTTCGCGCCTTGCGGGGGTGAAGAAGCTCGTTTTCGCCTGTTCGTCGTCGGTTTATGGGGAGTCGGAGGAGCTTCCCAAACACGAAGCAATGATTCCATCCCCCTTATCCCCCTATGCGATTACGAAACTGACCGGCGAGTATTATCTCAAAGTCTATTGGAATCTCTATCAGTTTCCGACAGTATCGCTTCGTTACTTTAATATTTTTGGCCCGAAACAGGACCCCAACGGCGAATACGCCGCGGTGATTCCCAAGTTTATCACGGCCTTCATGGATGGCAAGCAACCGACTGTGTTTGGCGATGGCGAACAGTCACGCGATTTCACCTACATTGATAACTGCATCATGGCCAACTATCTCGCCGCCACCGACGACAAGATCGCCGGCGAGCATTTCAATGTCGCTTGCGGCGGACAGTTTACGCTGAATCAATTGCTTGATAAGATCCGCTCAATCATGGGAGTTGAAATCCCGGCAAATTATCTTCCTGCACGTCAGGGGGATATTCGTCATTCTTTCGCGTCGATAAGTAAGTTCGGAAAGTTCGGCTATAATCCGCAGGTGGGATTTGAGGATGGCCTTCGCAAGACGGTGGAGTTCTTCATGCGCCAGACCGGAAAATCCCTGCCAAGCCTGAGCGGTCAGAAGAAGTAGCGAGAGCCCGTCTCTCCTCTCTGTCATTCCGGCCAAGTACTCGCGAAAGCGAGTGCGCTGAGCCGGAACCCATCTTTTCTTAGGCTCATTCTTCGTAGGGCAGGTTTGTTTTCAGCCCTGCCATTCTTGCCTTGGTGGCCCGCCCACCGGGCGGGAAGTAGTGCATCCAATAAGGAATTGAAGAACCCAGGCATTGCCTGGGCCACCGGGGCAAAGATTCGTGTTGAGGGGCTGGGCGCAGGAGTTCAATCTGAATCCTTGAAATGCAGGCTCTCCATGCGACCTACCGCAATTTCGCTTAGACTCCTAGCATCCAAGAGGAGGACGCGATTTCTATTAGCAAAATTCGACGCCTCTTCCGTAAACCCATTTGTACTTAGCATTACAGCGACTGTCCCATTTATTTTGGAATCCGTAACAACCCCAAGCAATTCCCTGACTGGCCGAACGCCAATCTTTGTATTCCATCCCTTACATTGGATCAACAAAGTGTGACTGGAATTCTGCGCAATGACATCTACACCGCCGTCTCCAGATTGTTTTGTTACGGTGGCACTGTATCCCAGGCGATTTAACATTCTTGCTACAGCCTTTTCTAGCTCATAGCCAGACAGATCTTTCCACCAATTTTCCCCTGTCTCCGCTAATTCTAATTGATATTGTTCTAGTGCAGAGGAGTATTTCGATTTTGCGTTCATCATAGCCGTCGATACAGCTATCTTGCGTTCCAACTCAAGAACTTGAGATTTGACTTCTTCGGGAATCTTGCGGGGCCTAAATCTAGAGTATTGGTCCATCACAAAACTCAACAGAGGCAATAATATGGCGGCCAACATGATTATTGCCGGTATAAACCATAGTTTGTGACCGAACGTCTCGATGTGATGCAGAAATGTTGTTCCTGTGATTTCTTCTATACCCGCACATAAAAGGCACAGAGCGAACCACCATACAACTATGCTACCCGATATATAAAAAAGGAGAAAGCTCGGAATTTGCAAAATCCCTTTATTGCGGCCCGGCTTGTAGATGTACGGGCTAAGCAAGGCCTCTCGATCGCTCTCGAACAATCTCAATTCAATTTCGTAATTTGCCGAAGGATCGAAATTGCCAAAATCACTTGGTTTGGGTTCGTTCATAGTCTTTACGCCCTCCGCAATCTGCTCTGCAATTAATCTCTCAACAGAAGCAAATCCATTCTGCCATATTCACACCACCAACAATAACTCGTATGGCAGTATTTCTCAATTGAATTGACGGCAGTACCTGCTCGGTGGTATGATACATGCGTAACGAAGCGGCGGTGTTATTTTAACCCGCGACAAATTGTTCAAAATTGCCCTAAAGAACAGGACTGGATTCCCGCCTTCGCGGGAATGACAGAAAGGAGTCCCCCTAAAAGTCGTTGATGTTGAGGAACATATGGGGCTATACTGGTATCGTGAAATACCAGCTCTTCATAGCCAAACGATACCTCTCCTCGGGGCGATACTTTGTAGCGGTCGCCACCTGGATAACCACCCTCGGCGTCACCCTCGGCGTCGCCACCGTCTGTTTCGTGATGTCGATGACCAACGGTTTCGAAAGCGAAATCCGCACCCGTCTCATCGGCACCACCTCGCATATCTCGTTTTTCCCTCTCTACATAGACGTCCTCGACAACTACAACGATCTGGTTGCCAAAGTCGAAAAGATCGAAGGCGTCACAGCCGCATCGGCGTTCGTCTACTACAAGGCGGCGATATCGTCGGCGTCAGCAGGGGATGGCATCATCATTCGCGGCATCGATCTTGATCAGGAGCGCAAAACCTCCGACCTCGAAAAAAATATCACCGCAGGCGGCTACACCTTCGTCGATTCAATAGCTCCCGATGACACAATTCCCGCTATGATTCTCGGCTCGACGTTGGCCGACCGGCTGGGAGTCTTCATTGGTTCTCCAGTGGTGCTGTATTCATTGCGCGGTGAGGACCTTCGCGCCAATTCCCGCCCCCGGGTGGCCAAGTATTACATCTCAGGTATTTTTGAAACCGGAGTCTATGAACTTGACGGCGAGCTTGCCTATATCTCCCTTCCTTCGGCGCAGAAACTTTTCAAAACAGGCAATGCCGTAACCGCCGTTCATGCCCGGATAGTCGATATTTACAAGGCCGACGAGATGGCCTCGACGGTCGATTCGGCGCTGGGGCATATGTATGACGTCGTGCCGTGGACCGAACTGCACCGGAATCTCTTTTCATATATTGCCGCCGAAAAGAAAATTCTGTTTCTCGGTTTCACCCTCATTGTCCTCGTGGCGGCATTCTCGATGATTTCGACTCTTGTCATGATGACAATGGAAAAGCGCCCCGAAATCGGTATTTTGAAAACGATGGGCTCGACCCCGGCCGATATCGGGCGGATCTTTGTGTATAAGGGACTGGCGATCGGAATCTTTGGCGTGGTCTCTGGATGGGCGCTGGCTTTGTCACTTTCGATTATCCAGAACCGGTTCGAGATTATTACTCTGCCGCCGGATATCTACTTTATCAGTTACTTGCCGGTTGAGCCGCATATCGTGGATTTCCTGGCCACTGGTGGGGTAACAGTACTAATTTGCTTTTTGGCCTCTCTGTACCCGGCGCGGCAGGCCTCGCAGTTGCAGGTCGTGGATGTTATCAGACAATAGGATAAGTAGAAAAAAGCGGGATTTTCGGAGCCGGACACTTAAGACAATGACAGAATTCGTCGAAAATAATATGGTAATTGGGCTTAGCCCGCTTAGAGGAACATGGGACGTGTATCAGCGATGAAAGACAACGGTGGTATTATTTCAGCGGCTGGCCTTCATAAAGAATATATCTCGGGGGATAGCCGACTGACTGTGTTAAACGGAGTAAGCCTGAATGTTTCAGCCGGAGATACAGTGGCCGTGACAGGAGCATCGGGGGTTGGCAAGTCGACCCTTCTTCATCTTTTGGGAGGGCTTGATCGTCCTACAAAAGGAACCGTCGACGTCTCCGACCTGAGGTTGAACACGCAGAGCGACGCAGAGTTGGCCCGATTTCGATGTACAAATATGGGATTTGTCTTTCAGCATCATTATTTGATGGAAGACTTTTCCGCACTTGAGAATGTGATGATACCGCAGTTAATCGCCGGTAAGACGGAAACAGAAGCTCGCCGTCGAAGTGAACAACTTCTTGAAGAAGTTGGTTTAGGTGATAGGATGTCGCATCGTCCGGGGCAATTGTCCGGCGGTGAACAGCAGAGAGTGGCAGTGGCCAGATCTCTGGCGAATGAACCAAAGGTCTTGATTGCCGATGAACCATCGGGGAATCTTGACACGCAAACAGGACGGCACTTGCATGATTTACTCTTTCGCTTGAACCGGGAGAGTAATACAACGATTATAGTGGCGACACATAACCGCGAGCTGGCCGATGGATGCCGTCGCGAGATACGACTTGTAGCTGGACAGATCGCCGACGATCTGGTCCATTCACGATAACGAGGGATGCAGAAAATGCTCTGTCAGGATTGCAAACAACGGGAAGCGCAGGTTCACCTGACGCAGATAATCAACAACGAGAAGACGAGCCTCTCGTTGTGCAAGGAGTGCGCCGCCCAGCGTGGCTTCCACTCCCCGCTGGAAAATATCCCCTTTCCGCTTGCAGAGATACTCTCAAGCCTGACGGGAATGGGGACCGGGCCTCTCTTTGCCAAACCGGCGCACCCGCAACCCGACCTTACCTGTCCGTCGTGCGGACTGACATTCGACGCCTTCACACGACAAGGACGATTCGGGTGTGGGACATGTTACAGCACATTTCGAACCCGCATCGAACCGATTCTTCGTAAGGTGCATGGAGCGTCGCTCCATCGCGGCCGTGGGCCGCTTGCCGAAGTGACAGCCAAGGGTGTGATCGATGATGTCATGCCGGTGGTGCGTGAAGAAGAGCGCCTCGACGCCGAACTGCAGAAAGCTATCGAATCCGAAGATTTTGAACGGGCGGTCGAGATCCGTGATAAACTCAAATCACTGCGACATACCGAGCACGCGTAGGAACAACAGGAGCAGACGTGGAACCTATGTTTGAAGAAATGGCTAAAGCCCCTGCCGCCTGGCTGAGTGGTAAAGGAGAGGAAGCCCTGGTGGTTCTCTCCACCCGCGTTCGCCTTGCCCGCAATGTAGCGGGATGCGCCTTTCCGCCTTCGGCTTCGATTGAGGCCAGAAAACGAATTGTGAATTATTTCGATACGACGACGTCGCGCTCTACGCTCCTCACCGAAGGGCACACGTATCGCGCACAGGAAATCGACGAACTTGATCGGGATTTTCTTGTCGAACGTCATCTGATTTCGCCGACATTTCTTGTTAATGGCGACACACTCAAGGCTCTTTTCATCGATAAAAATGAGCGCGTTTCGATCATGGTGAACGAAGAGGATCATTTCCGGATTCAGGCTCTGGCCGCCGGACTCGACGCTCGCGGCGCCTTTGAACTGGCTCTCGCCTACGACGCCGAAATTGGAAAACATCTTGAATATGACTACGACAAGGATTTTGGCTACCTGACCACCTGCCCGACCAACGTCGGTACAGGAATGCGAGCCTCGGTCCTTATCCATCTCCCCGGCCTCGTATTAACCCGTGAGATTGAAAAACTCATATCACACATAACGCGGTCGGGATTGGTTGTTCGCGGATTTTACGGCGAAGGTTCTGATGTTCTTGGAAATCTTTTCCAGGTATCGAATCAGAATACGCTCGGCGTAACCGAAGATGACATTGTGCAACAAATCACACGGATCACACATGAAATCATCGAGAAAGAGGCTTCGGCACGAAAGCGTTTGATGGACGAAGCGGCTGACATGATTGAGGATAAGATCTGGCGGGCTTATGGCATACTCGAGCACGCCCGTGTGTTGACCTCGGACGAAGTGATGAACTTGTTGTCGGCAGTGCGCCTTGGACACGCCATGAAGATTATCGATTTTCTCGACAATACGATTATCAACGAAATACTTCTTTTGTCTCAACCTGCCCATTTGCAGAAATACTATGGCCAGCATATGGATGCAAATCGTCGGGATTTCGTTCGCGCGCAAATGGTGCGTGAGCGTCTGCGATCAGTGCCGCGAAAGTGACTGCAGAGTTCTTGCATGAACGGCGCGATTGAACGTATATTGGATCGACAACGTTAGAGAGGAAGACGAATCATGAATGAGATGTTTACAGAAAGCGCGCGCAAGGCAATCGAGTTTGCCCGTGATGAGGCCGCTCGTCTGCGCCATGACTATATCGGTACTGAGCATCTCCTGTTGGGATTGATCCGGCTGGGCGAAGGCCGCGCCGTTGATGTTATCAACAACCTCGGCTTGGAGCTTTCTGATTTGAAAGCATCCATTGAAGAGGTCGTGCAACCATCCGGCGGCACGATGACGATGGGTCAGCTTCCCCTGACCGCTCGCGCCAAGAAGACTCTCGAAGTTTCCGGCCAGGAGGCACGCGCTCTCAAATCCAAAGACATCGACACCGAGCACATCCTGCTGGCGCTTCTTCGTGATGAAGAAGGAGTTGCGGCACAGGTGCTGTCGACATACGAAATTGATTACAAGGAAGCTTACGAGGAATTGAAAAATATCTCCTCAGGGCGGCCGTCATCGTTCAAGAAAAAACGAAAAAAATCAAAAACTCCCGCTCTCGATCATTTCGGTCGCGATCTGACCGAACTGGCTCGTCGCGGCAAGCTTGATCCGATCATCGGCCGCGAAGACGAGATCGAGCGTGTGGCGCAGATTCTTTCGCGCCGTAAGAAAAACAATCCTGTCCTCATTGGCGAGCCGGGCGTCGGCAAGACCGCCATCGCCGAGGGGCTTGCCCAGCGCATTGTAGAAAACCGCGTCCCTCAGACCCTCGAAAATAAGCGCGTGGTGACGCTCGACATGGCCTCGCTGGTGGCAGGAACCAAATACCGCGGACAGTTTGAAGAACGTCTCAAAGCAGTTATGCAGGAAATCATCAACAGCAATGACGTTATCATCTTCATTGATGAAATCCACACCATCGTCGGCGCCGGCGGGGCTGAAGGGTCGTTGGATGCATCGAATATTTTCAAGCCCTCTCTCGCTCGCGGCGAACTGCGGTGCATCGGAGCGACGACGCTCAACGAATACCGCAAATATATTGAGAAGGATGGAGCCCTTGACCGACGGTTCCAGATTGTCATGGTCGACCCCCCCACTGAAGAAGATACGATTCTCATTCTCAAAGGACTTCGCCAGCGCTACGAAGAGCACCACAAGCTGATTATAACCGATCAGGCGATTGAGGCGGCCGTCAAGCTGTCGAATCGCTATGTCTCGAACAAGTTCCAACCGGATAAGGCCATCGACCTCATCGACGAGGCCGGTTCGCGGGCACATCTCTCGACATACACCCGCCCGCAGGAGTTCGGAACTATCGAGACCGAGATCACTGAACTGCAGACGAAGAAAGAGCAGTCGGTCAAAAATCAGGCCTTCGAGACTGCCGCACAACTTCGCGATGAGATCAAGGCCCGCAAGGAGAACCTCGCCGAGCTTCAACGCAAATGGACAGAACAGCGCGACAAAGAGCGCGTGACTCTCACCGCTGATGACGTCGCCGCCGTTCTCGCTAAGATGACTGGAATTCCGCTGTTCCGTCTTGAGGAAAATGAATCACGGCGACTGCTTCGCATGGAAGAGGAACTGAGCCGGGTCATTGTCGGTCAGACTGAGGCAATAACCACGATTTCGAAAGCCATCCGTCGTGCTCGCGCCGGACTAGGCGACCCGCGCCGTCCGATTGGCACATTCATGTTCCTCGGCCCGACTGGCGTTGGCAAAACCGAACTTGCTCGGGCCCTCGCGACATTCCTCTTTGACGACACTGAGTCGCTCATTCGCATTGATATGTCGGAATATATGGAAAAGTTCGCAGTCTCGCGTCTTATCGGCGCCCCTCCCGGCTATGTCGGGTTTGAAGAGGGCGGCCAGCTGACCGAAAAAGTCCGTCGCAAACCTTACAGCGTGGTCCTTCTTGAAGAAATCGAAAAGGCACACCCGGATGTCTTCAATATTCTTCTTCAGCTGATGGACGACGGTTCCCTCACCGATTCATTCGGACGGAAAGTTGATTTCCGCAACACTATAGTAATCATGACCTCGAATGTCGGCACCCGCCAAATTGGCGAAGGGAAGACGGTCGGGTTCGATGCTACCGCCGTTGAGCAGTCGTATGACACCATGAAGAAGCGGATAAAAGAGGAACTGAAGAAACTCTTCAATCCCGAGCTTATCAACCGTATCGACGACACCGTTATTTTCCATTCCCTTGAGAGATCGCACATCAAGCAGATCATCGACATTCTCGTCGTTGATATTGCCAAGCGCCTTGCCGACAAGGGGATCAGCTTCCAATTGAGCGTCGAGGCCAAGGATTTTCTTGCCGAGAAGGGATGGGAGCCGCAGTACGGCGCTCGCCCGCTCAAGCGCGCCCTCCAGAAGTATCTTGAAGACCCGCTTGCCGAGGAAGTGCTCCGCGGCCAGTATGCCGGTGATCTTGATCTTGTGGTGGGTGCAAGCGAAGAACAGTTGACATTCACGTTTAACGCCCGCCAGCAGACCCCCGACAAAGGGAAACAGCTGGTCAAGTAGAACCCTGCTTATTTCTGAATTGAGAAAGCCCCGTGTATGCGGGGCTTTTTTTGTGAAGTGGCTGACTAGAAATAGTTGGAAGTTGAACTGCGATTCAGCTCTATTGGAGACCCCAGGCCGCAATATAGTTTACATTTACCCCACCAGCGGTTTCGAAATCTCCCCCGGCAATCAGCCTATTACCATAGACTGTAAGAGTCCGTACCTCGGCATTCATTCCCATACCGAGAGGAGCCCACGATGAGCCGTCCCAAGTAGCTATGTGACTCGCATTGACTCCGCCAGCGGTGAGAAAGTATCCTCCGACAACCAGCCTATTGTTAAAAGTAGTGAGGGCATTAACATCGCTGAAAGTTCCCGTTATTCCAGCACCCAGCGCGGCCCACGACGAACCGTCCCATGCCGCAATATTGTTCGCGGCCACACCACCGGCGCTATCGAATATTCCCCCTACAATCAACTTGTTATCATAAACGGTAAGAGCAAATACCCAGCCATACTTTCCAGCTACTCCTGCACCAAGAGGCTCCCAAGACAATCCGTCCCAAGCTGCGATAGAATGCGCTTCTACTCCACCGGCGCTGTCGAAAGAACCACCCGCTATAAGCTTGTTGCCATAAACTGTAAGGGCCGAGACGTTATGGCTCATTCCAGTACTGATAAGCGACCAAGCTAAGCCATCCCAAGCCGCAATTCGATTCGCACTTAATCCACCAGCGCTATCGAAATCTCCACCTACAATGAGCTTGTTGTCGTAAACGGTCTGAGCAAGTACCCCGGCCCACGGACCCACAGCATCTACGCCCGTTCCAAGAGGAAACCACGACGAACCATCCCACGCTGCAATACTATTTGCCGCTACTACTCCAGCGCTGTCGAATACTCCGCCTGCGATAAGTTTGCTATCATAAGGAGTGATATTAAACAGTGCACCCCAAATACCTGCACCGAGTGGAGCCCAAGACGATCCTCCCCAAGCCGCAATGGAGGATGCTCCGACTCCACCTGCGTTGGTGAAATCACCCCCTGCTATTAACTTATTTCCATAGACGGTGCAGTAGCTGACCCTGCCATTCATTCCCGAACCGAGGGATGCCCAAGCATATTGGTGGGTCGGGGCGACTGATTTGTCATCCTCTGAACAACTGACAATGAATATGCTCACAATGATCGCGATGCTGGCGGCTTGAAGAAGTGAAACTCTCGATGAATGCATATAATTCTTCTTATTTCGAACGCATGCCGAATCAGGTGGCGCTCGCTGAAAGTGTTCTTATTCGTCTAATAATAGAGTGCGTCGATCAAGGCGTCAAGTGGGGCTCGGGCCGGAAGTAACAAGAGGCGGAACCCATTAGATTCCACCCTACCTAATTTTGCCAGCTATTCCAGCGCGAAATCCACCGCCGCTTGGGAGTGGATTTCGGTGGTGTTGAAAAGCGGAAGAGTGCAGTCTTTGGGTTTGATAAGTAACGGAATCTCGGTGCATGCCAGAATGACCCCTTCGGCCCCCTGTTGCGCGAGGCTGTCGATGATATTGAGATAGCGGGATTTTGTCGATGGTGAGAATATCTCTTTCCCCAATTCATCAAAAATCGAATTATGAATAAATGCGCGATCATCGTCCCCCGGGACCAACGCCTCGATCCCCTCCTTTGCGAGGGCATCCCTGAAAAATGAATCCATCATCGTGAAGTTTGTGCCGAGCAGGCCAGCCTTGGTGATACCGGCGTTCGTGAGAGCCTGCGCGGTTACTTCGGCGATGTGAATCAACGGTAATCTCGAAGCCTTGCGCACTTCATGTGACACTTTGTGCGCGGTATTGGCGCACAGGACAATGCAATCGGCCCCAGAAAGTTCAAGAGACTTTGCGGCGGAAACCATTATTTCGGCAATTGCTCGCCAATCGTTGCGGTCGATGCAGTCTTTGATTTCCCCAAAATCGAGGGATCGCATCTGTATTCTTGCCGAATGCACTCCCCCCAAACGCTGATTAACGATTCGATTAATAATGGAGTAATACTCCGCGGTCGACACCCAGGTCATTCCGCCGATGAGTCCGATGGTTTTCATGGATTGCCTTTCCTTGGTGCTCACTGTCGCAATAATGTCATAAGCATACGATTATAAGCCGGGGAATGAAAAGTCAATTAGGGTTTTTATGACTTTCTCACACATGTCAAGATTTTCTTCGTAGGTCGGTGTTCCGAGTGAGGCTATGCCGAACGAGAAACCCGACACTTAGATAGATTCCCGCTCTGCGTCCCCGCTCACGCGGGGACTTGTCGGGAATGACATGGGTGGGACCGGGCAGACGAGATCCCGCCTTGAAGCGGGACCGCGCACACATGAGCCAGGATGTTCAGGGCGACTTTTGAAACAATTCCCCCTCTTGCCAAAATGCCGGTTGGGCATTATAATAGCAAACTGCCGAAGGCCTCTCTCGGGTCGTCGGCCTGTATTAACCGAACATAATTGTCGATAGAGGAATAGTATGGCCCATAAAAAAGGCGTAGGATCATCAAAGAACGGCCGCGACTCAAACTCACAACGTCGTGGCACGAAAGTGTTTGGCGGACAAGCGATTCTGGCTGGCTCCATAATCGTTCGCCAGGTCGGCACCCCCATAAAACCGGGGTACAATGTCGGCATCGGCCGTGACAATACCCTTTTTGCCAAGATCACCGGTGTCGTCAAATTTGAGCGTGTCGGCAAGGACGGCAAGAAGGTTTCAGTCTATCCTTAAGCTGAATTCAAATGAATTTGAAGAAAGCCTCGCCGAATGGCGGGGCTTTTTTTGTGGCGGTCAATTGCGTCAAATGAAAAGAGGAGACAATCGCGCTCGTGATTGTTTCGCGCTGAGCACAATCCGGTATATTCAGAGCAGATGAATCGATTACTCGACGACCTCAATCCCGAACAACGCGCGGCTGTGATCACCACCGATGGCCCTCTTCTGGTGATAGCGGGGGCAGGGTCAGGGAAAACCCGTGTGCTGACACGCCGTCTGGCCTATTTGCTGACCGAACGGAAGGCCACTCCCTATCAACTGCTGGCGGTGACATTCACCAACAAGGCCGCCGGTGAGATGCGTGACCGGGTCGCCGAACTGATGGGTGGAGAGATTGGGGGGCTTCAGGTCTCGACTTTTCATTCCTTCTGCTCACGACTTCTGCGCCGCGAGGCGGTGCGTATCGGCTATGACAACCAGTTCACGGTTTTCGACGCCGGTGATTCAGAGACGGTAATCAAGAACAGCATCAAGGAACTTGGCCTCGCGGGGACACAGTTCGCACCGCGCGCCCAGATGCGAAAAATCTCCGACCTTAAGAATAAGCTGGTGGGTGCAACCACCTATTTGTCGCAGGCCGGAGGCTACTTTGAGAATGCCACCGCCAAAATCTATGCCCTCTATGAAAAGCGATTGCGGGAATGCGACGCTATGGATTTCGATGACCTGCTGGTCAACTCGGTTCTGCTCCTGCGCGACAATCCCGAAGTCGCGAAGAACTGGCGCGAACGGTTTCGTTATCTCCTTGTCGATGAATATCAGGACACCAACCATGTGCAGTATCTACTTCTGAAATATCTACTCGATTCTCATAACAACATCTGTGTCGTTGGGGATGAAGACCAGTCGATCTATGGATGGCGTGGCGCCGACATTCGGAACATTCTTGATTTTGAGCGCGATTATCCCGGAGCCAAGATCATCAAGCTCGAACAGAATTACCGCTCGACCCATACGATTCTGGCGGCGGCCTCGGGAGTCATTGCCAACAACGAATCGCGCAAAGGAAAGACCCTTTGGACAGCCCTCAAGGGCGGGGACCCTCTTTCGCTTTTGATTACCGATTCTGCCGAAGATGAGGCGAGACATGTCGTTGATATTGTCGTGCGACGTGGGGAAACCTCACGGCTATCGGATATGGTGATTCTTTATCGCACCAATGCCCAGTCGCGCGCCTTTGAAGAACAACTGCGCCGTCGCAATATCCCCTATCAAATAGTCGGTGGATTGGCATTTTATCAACGTAAGGAGATCAAAGATCTTCTTGCCTATCTCAAGCTGATTGTGAATCCGAAAGACGATATCTCATTTAATCGGGTTGTCAATTTTCCCAAGCGCGGTATCGGCGACAGGACGATTGAAGAGCTGACCACCATCGCGCGGGCATCGGGGAGCAGTCTCCTCGAAACGGCAGGGATGGCGAATCAGCATGCACCCCTCGGTGCCAAGGCTAAAGCGCTGATGGCCTTTGCCGGGCTGATAGAGAAACATCGCGAGACAGCCGACACCAAGCCGGTTGCCGTGCTCGTTCAGGATATAGTCGAGGAACTGGGGCTGGTGCAGGAATTATTGAGCGAGGACAAGGTCACCGGCCAGACGAAAATTGAGAATATCGAGACATTTATCGAGGGTATCTCCGAGTACAGCACCCACAATCCGTCTTCCACTCTCGCGCAATATCTGGCCGACATTTCCCTCTTTACCGATCTCGATATCTACAAAGAGATTGAAAACAAGATAACCCTGATGACCATCCACAGCGCCAAGGGGTTGGAGTACGACACGGTTTTTCTGGTCGGACTCGAAGAGGGCATTTTTCCATTCGAGCGAAGCATCGCTGAGCCGAAGCAGATTGAAGAAGAACGGCGTCTCTTTTATGTCGGTGCGACTCGGGCGAGAAAAAAGCTGTATCTCACCTGCGCTGTGATGCGCCATCGCTTTGGGGCGGTCGACTCAATACCGTCGCGGTTCATTCGGGAGACGCCGCAGGAACTGATTGAGAAGATCGATTTCAGACGGCAGGGGATGTACAGTTTGCCGTCGGCAACTCAGGCGCGACCAATGCAACAGCCTCTCCCCTCGCAACGACCGCAAGAGGCAGGGGTGCATTATGTGTATGAAGAGAATGAGACATTTCATCCCGGGCGGGTGGTGCACCATCCGACATTTGGACGGGGCAGAATTGTCACAACTGAAGGGGTGGGGGATTCACTGAAGCTTGAAATCAGCTTCACGGGGATAGGCACCAAGAAGATCATGGCCCGCTTCGCGAAGCTGAAGGTGGTGGGGTGAGGCGGGAGAGAAACCCGACAAAATCTTCTACGCGGGAACCCACCTGAAGGGCTTGTTGAATTACCCCTCTTTGTGTGTCGTGTCGAGCGGAGTCGGGACACTCTTCCTCCATCGACTTCTCTAATCGTTTGAAAGACAACGCATCTCGTCTCCGCTCGATGCGACGTTCCGTGACACGCTTCGCCAATTTTGCATCTTCACCACTTTTTCAACAAGCCCTGAAAGGTGGGCCACCCCGTCGAAAAGCTTCCCATAATGCCATAAGATATATTTCCACTCTCATTGTACTTGCCAGCCCAAAAATCTGAGGCGGACTCTCCGTATGAAGTTCCAATGTACTGCTCTCCATTATGGCGCTTCAATAATCTCAAAATCGTTTCCGGATGTTACCCACCCACTTCTATTGTCTGAAAGCTCTATTTTGATTATCCAACATTCCTTCAAATATTTGTCACCCGCGATTCTTGCTGTGTCACCCGGAAGAAGCTCTGCAATTATAGAACCGGGTGCTGGAGGCCAGCATTCTTCCTCCGATGATACAGGCACCGTTCTTGGGCCAGTTGCAACCAACATTTCATCTGGTCCTATAATACGCCAATTCAATAGAATTATAGCCGCTACGAAAACAGCCAGCCCAATTACTATAGACAGTTTTATTGTATTCATCTCCCGTTCCACCAATCTGCGATTTTGTTCGCCCAAGCGGATATTCGGTTCGACCACTCCCCTGTCCATGGCGCGAATTGCCAAAAAGGTTGTTCGGGTTTGGTTCTATCATAGAAGTTATAGGAACCTACCATGCCTTGTTCCATGAGATTAAAACCAAATTCAACAGGCGGGGTGGCCCACCTTTCAGGTGGGTTCCCGTGATCCATTTTCACTCTTGGCGAATCCCTTCAAACTCATCAATCTCAATCGACACATCGCGTTTCCCAATATACCAGACATAACTCGACCAGCGCCAGTCGCCATATCGTTGACCGGCCCCCACCTGACTGATCCCACAGTCCTGCATTCAGTACGGGACGGACGCCCCCCCTACCGGCCTCCCCCATGCCGGATTAGCTTGTATCATCAAAATTGGCCTGCTATCTTGGACTGTCGGGTCGGCTTTGGCCGCAAGAATGTCGGGTTTCTCACCCCCCGGGACACCGGAGGTTCGGAACGCCGACCTACAGAGACTCGAATTGACGAGCAGACGGGATTTCCGCTTTAAGGCGAGACCGCGCACGGAACGAGGAATAGGACTGGATTCCCGCCTTCGCGGGAATGACAGATTTAAGGATGTCGGGTTTCTAACCCATGGTATACCGGGGGTTCGGAACACCGACTTACGAAAGAACGCAGAATGGTCCCAAAGACTGCAGATTGCAGTCGAATTTCGGGAACCTGTCCGTAGCCGGTGGTGTTTTTTACCATGAGTATGTACGCCATCGAATCGGACATCAGGCAGGCTCATATGAGTAACGACGGCGTACAGAAGGCCGAGAGGCGGAAACATTTCGAGCAGGAAGCCCTGCCGCATATGGACGCCCTCTACCGCACAGCTCTCAGGATGACCAGGAACTCCGGCGACGCCGAGGACCTTGTTCAGGAGACCTATGTAAAAGCCTGGCGGTTCTGGGATAAATTCGAGCCGGGGTCGAATTGTCGGGCATGGTTGTTCAAAATC
>ERZ1292633.1366-Hain-H41-02um-R1-1366-length-26476-cov-6_pt1 | contig 26476 bp, 26 predicted proteins | sample MGYA00564406_ERZ1292633 | MGnify/ENA primary metagenome ERZ1292633 (study PRJEB36523, sample SAMEA6512639) | groundwater metagenome | collected 2019-01-08 | study: AquaDiva: Metagenomics assemblies of 32 groundwater samples | reverse complement strand
ACAACACTTCCCACATTGACATATAAAGAATTCTTTATATGTAGATCATATGACGCTGCCTCTCGCCATTTTCCGTGCGCTTGCTGATCCGACGCGGCTTCGGATTGTGGCGCTTTTGCGTGCGATGGAGCTTTCGGTGGGGGAGTTGGCGCAGGTGCTTGGCCAGAGCCAGCCGCGCGTTTCGCGTCATGTCAAAATCCTCTGCGATGCGGGCGTTGCCGCGCGGCGCAAGGAGGGGAGCTGGGTGTTTCTGGTTCCTGGTGAGGCTGCGCGCACCCAACCTTTGTTCGCTGCAATTGATGCGTGGGATGAGGGCGATCACTGGACGGTTGCTGATGCCGCGCGGCTTGCGGCGGTGCGCGAAGACCGCGCGCTTGCCGCCGAACGCTATTTTGCGAGCCACGCCGAACATTGGGATGCGATGCGCTCGCTCCATGTCGCGGAAGGCGAGGTTGAGGCCGCACTCGCGCGCGCGCTTGGCCATGCGCCAATTGGTCGGTTGGTTGATGTTGGCACGGGCACCGGGCGGATGCTCGCGCTGTTCGCTGCGCAGGCAACGCACGCCACTGGCATTGACCGCAGCCCCGAAATGCTCCGGCTTGCCCGCGCCAAGCTCGACGGCGCGGCGATTGAACTGCGTCAGGGCGATATCGGCGCGCTCCCGCTTGAGGATGGCAGCGCTGATACGGTGATCCTCCATCAGGTGCTCCATTATCTGCCAGCGCCTGAAGCGGCGATTGCCGAGCTTGGGCGCATCTTAGCGCCCGGTGGCCGCGTACTGATCGTTGATTTCGCCAGCCACGATCTTGAGGAATTGCGAGACCGCGATGCCCATGCACGGCTTGGTTTTTCCGATGAACAGATTAGCGGTTGGTGCGCCGCCGCCGGGCTTGATTATTCGGCCGTCGAAAGCCTCGCGGGCAATACACTCACCGTCAAAATCTGGTGCGGGGCAAAGCCTGCCGCCGCCGCCGCGCTTCCCAATTTGAAAGTAGTTTCTGCATGACCGTTCCACCACCTCCACTCACGCTGTCCCAATTTGATGAGGCACGCCGTGCGCTCTCAACGCCGCTCTTCGCCGATCTCGCGGGCGATGTTGATGTGAGCTTTGAATTTTTTCCGCCCAAATCTGAGAAGATGGAAGAGCAACTGTGGCAAACAATGCAAACGCTTGAGCCATTTGACCCGCGCTTTGTTTCGGTGACCTACGGCGCTGGCGGTTCAACGCGCGAACGCACGCATAATACCGTCGCACGGATTGCCAAGGAAACCGCGATTCCAGCCGCCGCGCATCTCACCTGTGTTGAGGCGAGCAAGGGTGAAATCGCTGACGTCGCCAATGCCTATTGGGAGGCTGGCGTGCGGCATATCGTGGCGCTGCGCGGCGATCCGCCAACAGCAGGCGGCACATTCACCCCGCACCCTGATGGTTATGCCGGTGCGGCTGAATTGGTTGAAGGGTTGCGCAAGCTCCACCCGTTCGAAATTTCGGTGGGTGCTTATCCTGAGGTACACCCCGAGGCGGCGTCGGCGCAGTCCGATCTCGATAATCTAAAGCGCAAATTGGATGCAGGCGCGAGCCGGGCGATTTCACAATTCTTCTTTGAACCAGAAACTTTCTTCCGCTTCCGTGATGCTGTGGCGGCGGCGGGGATTTCAGCCGAGATTACGCCGGGGATCATGCCAGTGACCAACTTTGCCAGCATATTGCGCATATCGAAACTGTGCGGCACCGCCGTGCCGCCATGGCTTGGTCGCTTGTTTCAAGGGCTTGATGATCATCCCGCCGCGCGGCAATTGGTCGCCGCGACCGTTGCTGCCGAAATGTGCCGCAGACTCTATGCTGGTGGCGTTCGCAATTTTCACTTCTACACGCTCAACCGGGCGGAATTGTCGTTCGCGATTTGCCATTTGCTCGGGCTGCGCGCGCATGTTTCAGAGCAGGAGCAAGCCGCATGAGTGCCCGTGCAAAATTGATCGCTGCTGCGGCTGAGCGTATATTGCTCACCGACGGCGCATTCGGCACCGAGATCCAGAATTACAAGCTTGATGAGGCGTCATATGCTGGCGACCTTGGCCTGACGCACGATCAAAAGGGCAATAACGATATATTGGTGCTGACCAAGCCGTCTGTGCCTGACGAGATCACCCGCGCTTACCTCACGGCGGGATCAGATATTGTTTCAACCAATACATTTAGTGCAAACCGGATCAGCCAGGCCGATTACGGGGCTGAACATCTGGTGCGCGAAATCAACATCGCTTCGGCCCAGATTGCGCGCAAAGCCGCTGACGAGGCCGAAGCCGCCGATGGCCGCCCGCGCTTTGTGGCAGGCGCAATCGGCCCGACCAATAAGACACTTTCGCTTTCGCCAGACGTTAATGATCCAGGCTTTCGCGAGATAGATTTTGATTATCTCAAAGACGTGTACCGCGAACAGGTTGACGCGCTGATCAAAGGCGGGGTTGATTTCATCCTGATTGAAACGATCTTTGATACGCTCAATGCCAAAGCGGGTGTGATGGCGGTGATTGAGGCGGAGCAAGCGTTTGGCCGCGATATTCCGATGATGATTTCGATGACGATCACTGATCTTTCGGGGCGCAATCTTTCGGGCCACACAGTTGAGGCCTTCTGGCACGCTGTGCGCCATGCCAAGCCGCTGACGATTGGGCTGAACTGTTCATTCGGCGCGCAGCAGCTTCGCCCGCATGTCCGGGTGCTTGCCGATATCGCCGATACGCTGATCATGATTTATCCCAATGCGGGGCTGCCCAATGATCTGGGCGAATATGATGAAATGCCTGATCAAACGGCGGGTTTCGTCAGCGAATGGGCGGTTGACGGTCAGGTCAATATCCTTGGCGGATGCTGCGGATCAACGCCCGCGCATATCGCCGCAATGGCGATGGTGGTGAAGGGGCTCGCCCCGCGCACCCTGTCTGCGCCGCCGGTAGTGACGCGACTTGCCGGACTTGAACCAATGGTGCTAGCGGGTTGAAAAACCGCGTCATATCCTAGGGTGCGGGTGAGAGGATGTGTTGGATATGAGCGACCGCATTGAATTTTTCTATGATCTCTCCAGCCCGTGGACATATCTTGCCTTCACCAACCTGTTTGGCGTGATCGAACGCACGGGTTGCTGCGCAACGCTGCGTCCGATCCTCGTTGGCGGCGTGTTCAATGCGGTCAATCCTGCGATCTATGCCGCGCGCGAGGCGAGTGATAACCGGCGGATGGCGCATAGCTGGAAAGTCCTCAAGGATTGGGCAAAGCATGCAGACGTCGAAATGAACTTCCCCAGCGTATTCCATCCGGCCAAGAGCGTGAATGCGATGCGGATGTGCTGTGCACTCGCCGACAAGATGCCAGCGCTCACCGAGTTTACCCGCGCAGCGTTCCAAAGCTATTTCGGTGCCCAGGAAAATCTCGATGATCCAGCCGTGCTGATTGCGGTCGCCAATCGTGCGGGCCTTGATGGCACCGCGATCCACGCCACATCGCAGACTGACGCGGCGAAGGCACAGCTCCGCGCGAACACCGATGAACTGATCGCGCGCGGCGGCTATGGCTCACCGACGATTTTTGTTGATAAGGATGATATGTATTTCGGCAATGATCAATTGCCGCTGGTTGAAGCTGCACTCAAAAGGACTCTGCGATGAAAGACCGTGTTTCAATCACCATGCTCGAAGGTGGCATTGCCGACGTTCGCCTGATCCGTGCTGACAAGATGAATGCGCTTGATGGTGCGATGTTTGCCGGCATTGTCGAAGCGATCAAAATGCTTGAAACCACTGCTGGCCTGCGCGTCGTTGTCCTGTCGGGCGAGGGCAAGTCATTCTGCGCAGGGCTTGATATGGCAAGCATGGCGGGCGGTTCGGGCAATGATCTTGCCGCGCGCACTCACGGTGATGCCAACACGCCGCAGCAAGTCGCGTGGGGCTGGCGCAAGCTCCCGGTGCCAGTGATTGCGGCCGTCCACGGCGTTGCCTTTGGCGGCGGTTTCCAGATCATGTCAGGCGCTGACATTCGCATCGCACACCCCGAAAGCCGTATGGCGATCATGGAGCTCAAATGGGGCTTGGTGCCCGATATGGCAGGCTTCCCGCTGTGGCGGACGATGGTGCGCGATGATGTTCTGCGTGAACTCACCTACACCAACCGCGAATTTTCAGGCAGTGAGGCCAAGGATTTGGGCTTTGTCACCCACCTTGATTTCAACCCCCATGCCAAGGCGATGGAGCTGGCCAAGATCATCGCCGCCAAAAGCCCCCAAACCATTCGCGGTGCCAAACGCCTCTGCAATGCTATCGGCCACATGAGCGATCAGGATTTGTTGCGCCTGGAAACCGAGGAACAGCTAAAGGTGATGCGCACACCCAACCAGATTGAGGCGGTGATCGCCAATATGGAGAAACGTGCGCCTGTGTTTGCGGATTGAAGATCCGGGTCGTTGGAACATAATTGCGCTGTCGCTCTGCTAGGGCGATCCGAAGATTGATCGGTCAGGCTTTAACCCTAGCGAGCTATATTCCAGAAACCGCCGCTCTGAAAATCGTCGCCATATCTGCAGCGGTTGTCGGGCGTGGATTTCCGCCAGTCGAAGGGTCGCGCTGGGCGTGTTCGCCGATCATATCAGCCTGATCGGCTGGCACACCGATTTCGCCAAGACTATTTGGAATTTCCAATTGCTTGCGAAATTCGAGCACCCAGCCATAAACCGCATCGAAGCCATTGCCATCCAGACCCAGATAGCGCGCGAGCGGAATCATCTTGTCCGCAATCGCTGGCCGGTTGAACATCATGACATAGGGCAGAACAATAGCGTTGGTGAGGCCGTGATGGGTGTTGTAAAATGCCCCGACCGGATGCGAGATCGAATGAACCGCGCCCAACCCTTTCTGGAATGCGGTTGCGCCCATCGAAGCCGCAGCCAGCATCCGTGAACGCGCCTCGACGTCCCCGCCGTTCGTATAAGCGCGCGGCAGATAGTCTTTGACCAGACGCATTCCTTCCAAAGCAATCCCGTCGGCCATGGGGTGAAAGCCCGGTGCGCAATAGGCCTCAAAGCAGTGTACGAAGGCATCGAGGCCCGTAGCTGCGGTAAGATTGGCAGGCAGGCCAATGGTCAGTTCGGGATCGGCGATGACCACAATAGGAAGCATTTTGGGGTGAAAAATGATCTTCTTTTCGTGGACATCTTCCTTGACTACCACCGACGCACGGCCCACCTCTGATCCCGTGCCAGCCGTCGTAGGCACAGCTATCACGGGTGCGATTCCGTCCGGATCGGCGCGTGTCCACCAATCGCCGACATCCTCGAAATCCCACAGCGGGCGGGTCTGGCCCGCCATAAAGGCAATCGCCTTACCGACATCAAGCCCCGAACCGCCGCCAACCGCGATCACACCGTCATGCCCGCCACTGCGGTAAAGCGCCGTACCTTCATCGACATTCCTGCCTACAGGATTGCCCTGTACTTTAGCGTAAACCGTAGATGGCAGCCCCGCCTCGGCCAGAACTGCGACGACCCTGCCAATGATATCGCTCTGGGCGAGTCCCTTGTCAGTAACGATTAGCGGTTTGCTGATTCCGGCGACCGCGCAGGCGGCTTCCAAATCGGCAATACGCCCCGGCCCGCTCCATATTCTGGTCGGGTAATTCCAATTGCCGGTAAGTGTCTCGGTCATATCAAGCCTTTGTGTCCAAGCGGAAATGATGCGATTTTGGTCGCGTCAGATGTTCATAACCAAATGTGCCCAGTGTTGCCCCGCGCCCGCTATCTTTAACACCCGTCCACGCCAGTGCGGGATCAAGATAATCGCAGCGATTGAGGAACACTGTGCCGGTTTCGAGCTGCGCCGCGAGAGTGTGCACTGCGTCCACATCTTCGCTCCAGATTGATGCCGTCAAGCCAAATTGGCTGTCATTCATCAGCCGGCTAGCCTCATCGTCACCAGAAACCTTCATAATGCCAATGACCGGGCCAAATGATTCATCACGCATGACAGACATGTCATGCGTTACGTTCGTTAAGACCTGCGGGGCCATATAGGGGGTTCCTACCGCGTCATGTGGGAATGCGGCGGGATCGAGATGCGCCTTGGCCCCGGCAGCAACGGCGTCGGCAATCTGGCGGCGAACGAAATCGGCGGCGGATGCTTTGACCATCGGGCCAAGTGTTGTCGCGGGGTCGAGCGGATCGCGGAGCACATAAGTTTTGGTGAGCGCGACGAAGCCATCGACAAACGCATCAAATAGGCTTTCATGGACATAGATGCGCTCAATCCCGCAGCAACTTTGCCCCGAATTGAAAAACGCGCCGTCCACCAGATTTTCGACCGCAAAGGCTAGGTTAGCATCAGCGCGAACATAGGCAGGATCTTTGCCACCCAGTTCAAGCCCGACAGGAATGAAAGCCCCCGCCGCCGCCCGCTCGATCGCCTTGCCCGCCTCAACCGAGCCGGTGAAGCACACCATATCGACGCCGCCAGAGCCAATCAGCCGCGCCGTTTGATCGTGGCTGAGCGCGAGATTCTGAAACAACCCATGCGGAAACCCGACCTTATCAGCCGCCATCTGGAACCGTTCGCCGACCAGCAGCGTTTGCGCCGCATGTTTGAGGATCACCGAATTTCCAGCCATGAGTGCGGGCACAACCGAATTGACTGCGGTCAGATAGGGATAGTTCCACGGCGCAATGGTGAGCACTAACCCTAAGGGTTCGCGGGTGATGAAGCGTTCAAAGCCTGATTTTTCCGGCGAGGTTACGCGCGCAAGCGCCGCATCCGCAATCCCGATCATGTAACGTGCCCGCTCTTCAAAGCCGCGCAGTTCGCCCGCGCCGTAACGCACTGGCCGCCCCATCTGCCGCGCCAGTTCGGGAATAATCTCGTCCTGCATCGAGAGCATCGCATCGACGAAGGCATGGCATAATGTCGCACGGGCACTGACCGATTGTGCGCGCCAGTCGCGCTGGGCCGTGCGGGCCGCCGCGACGGCATCACTGATCACTATCTCGCTTGCAAAGGCGCGCGACGCAAGGATAGCATCATCAACGGGGGATACGCAGGTAAATTGCGGCATAATCTTCCTAAGGCTCAGATAATCTCGAAATAACGCGCCAACTGCCAGTCGGTAATCGCCTTGCGGGCTTCGCGTTCTTCCCATTCGCGAGTTGCAGCGTAATGGTCAACAAACTTGTCACCGAACAATAGGCGCGCCGCCTTTGAAGCCTTCAAGCGCTGGGCGGCCTCCCACAAAGTTGTCGGCAGTGCGAGCTTGGCTGGAAATTTTTCGGCATAGGCATTGCCGCTAATCGGTTTGGTCGGCTCAATTCGGTTTTCTATTCCCCACAGTCCCGAGCCAATGCTGGCGGCAAACGCGATATAGGGATTGATGTCGGCAGCGGCGATCCGGTATTCGACGCGCTGGGCCTTGGGTGAACCCCCTATGACTCTCAGCGCGCAAGTGCGGTTTTCATAGCCCCAACTCGCGCTGGTCGGCGCCCAAGCACCAGGGATTAGCCTAGTATAGCTATTGACGGTGCAGGCGATCATGCTGAGAAGTTCGGGCATCAGTGCTTGTTGCCCGCCGACGAACCAGCGCATCGCATCGGACATGCCAAGCGGCTTGGTTTCATCATAGAAGATCGGCTCGCCCGTCTTTTGATCCACGAGTGACATGTGGAGATGGCCCGATTGACCCGGCCAGTCATTTGACCATTTGGCCATGAATGTTGCCATCCAGCCGCGCTTTTGTGCGAGGATTTTGGTCATCGTCTTGAACAATGCGGCCTTGTCCGCCGAGGCCATGGCATCGTCAAACTTGATCGCCGCTTCGAGTACGCCCGGGCCAGTTTCGGTGTGCAGCCCCTCAATCTCCATGTCCATGTCAAGGCACAAAGCCATCAACTCGTGATAGAAATCGGCATGAACTGTATTGCGGATCACCGAATAGCCAAAATCGCCCGGCGTAATGTTGACGAGGTTTTTGTAATTCTTCTCGCGCACCGAATGCGGCGTTTCGGCAAATAGGAAAAATTCAAACTCGGCCGAAGACTTAACCCCGTAGCCCATCGCTGCTGCGCGTTCCACTATCCGGCGTAGCAGCGATCGTGGGCAGACCGCTTCCATATGCCCGGTAAATTCGCCCAGAACCAAGGGCATATTATCCTCAAACGGGATCAGCCGTGTCGTTTCAGGCAGCAACCGCGCCTCGGCATCAGGGTAAGCGGTGTGCCAGCCGGTCATCGCCAGATTATCGAGCAACTGATCTTTGCAGTCCCACCCCATGACCACGTCACAAAAGCCAAAGCTTTTGTCGAGCGAGGAGACCAGCTTGTCATGCGTCATATATTTGCCGCGCAGCACCCCGTCGATGTCAAACACCCCGACCTTGGCATAGGGCAGCGCCGACGTCTCGACATAAGCTTTAAGTTCGGCGGCGCTGCGCGGCACTTTGGTCATGTTTAGGATTGGCCCACTGCCGCCTCGGCGGCCGCAATCTCTGCCACACGGGCCGCGATCCGATCACCAATTGGTGGCCCCTTGAATCGGCGATTTTCAATGCCAAACCAGGCAATGACAGTCAGCGCTGCAATTACCCCGAGCACGGTCAGCGCGAAATCATTGGGGGGCTGGACGCCAACGTAGAAAATCACCCCTGCAATTGCGATGCACAAAAGCGCGACGATACGGAATGCCGGACCCATATCCCACGGCCCCATCTGCGTCCATGTGCGGCCATAGGCAAACAGCCCGGCCGCAATCGGCATGGCATAAGACAGGTAGAGCGCAATCGATGTCACCGCGACCGCAACCGAATAGGCGCTGGCAAATGAGGTAAAGCCCACCGCCAGCACCGCGCTCGTCCAGATCGCATGAACTGGGGTGCGATATTTCGGGCTGATGGTTTTGAGATAGCGTGACCCCGGCAACCCGTCATCACGCGCAAAAGCAAAGGTCATCCGCGAAGCTGATGTCACCGTTGCTAACCCGCAGATAAACTGGGCAATAAGGATGATCGCATAGAGGATATATTTAAGCGTCGTCGGGATCGTCGCATCCATCACATAGAAAAACACGTTCCAGCCCTGCTTTGCCGCTTCCGCCATGTCAGGGATCGCAAGCACGAAGGCACAGGAGAAAATCCACGCGAACAGCGCCGCCCAGAATACCGAATGGATGATTGCGGTCGGCACTTTGCGCGCCGCGCCAACGGTTTCCTCCGACGTATGCGCTGAGGCATCATACCCTGTCAGCGTATAGATTGGCAGGAGTAGCCCAAGGAAGAAGATCAGCATCATCGAACTTGTTTCAGGCCAGACGCCACCGCCAACGTCGCCTGAGAAATTGGTAAAAGTCCACAACCGGGCAAAGTCCCATGACGGCGCATAGGCAAGCAGTGCTACCGTGAGCAGCACAGCACCCGCCAGAATAAGATAGCCCGATAGATCGGTGAGCTTGGTCGTCGCCTTGATCCCGACATGGTTGATGGATGCCTGAGTGCTGGTCATCACGATCAGGAAAATCAACTGCGACCAATAACCCGCTTCAATCCCGAAAAAAGATCCGAACGAGCCAACAAAGAAATTGAACGTGCCGACGTTGATCGCGGCGAGCACCGTAATCAGCCCGATCAGATTGAGCCACGCAGTCAGCCAGCCCCAAAAGCGTCCGCCCAGGATCGAACTCCAGTGATAAAGTCCGCCAGCGGTAGGGAAGGCCGAGGAAAGCTGGGCCATACCAAGTGCGAACATAAGCGCGGCCAGACCTCCAACGATCCAGCCAATCCCGAGTGCCGCGCCACCTGCGCCGCTTGTCCCCTGACCGAGCGAATTGATCCCGCCCGAAAGGATGCAGATGATCGAAAAGGAAATCGCAAAGTTGGAAAAATGCCCCATCCGCCGAGACAGTTCCTGCGCATAGCCCATATTGTGCAGCGTTTTTACGTCATCTGCGTGAAGCGTATCATCAAGATTTGACATGTCTTGCCCCCTCTTATTGGTTTTCAGCTCAACCCCTGCCGCCCGGTACCCAAACTGTTAGTCGATCCCGGGTAATCACACGGCGACTCTGTCGGCTCTCCTCGGCAAACAATGCTCGGTTCACTGCAGAAGTTCAATGCTGTTTCTCGGGAGGCGGAGTTTCGCTGCGCCAACGCGCTGCCCTTACCATGTTCCGAAATCGCCTTCTTGCTGGCTCGTCCGTCCGCTTGTTCGCACGGGGCGCTTCCAGCCGACCTTGGTACGCTTTACGAGGCGCAGACAGGGCCAGTCTGCGCTACCGCTTGTTTGCGCCAGTCTGAAACCGCAGGCGCGGTATGCCTTGGCAACTGCGGCAGTCTGGGCCTTGAGTAATCCGGCAAGGATAAGCGTTGCCCCGTCGCGTGCGATGGCTGCAAAGGCGGGAGCAAGCTCGATCAGTGGCCCGGCAAGGATATTGGCGATGATCAGATCATAGGGCGCGCGACGCTGGATCAATTCATGGTCAGTGCCACTCGCGGCGCATAAGGCAACATATCCCTGATGCTGTTCAAGCATGACACCGTTGACGCGGGCATTGTCGGCGGCGACATCAACGCTGATGGGATCAATGTCCGACGCCGTGACATAGGCGCGCGGCCAGAGATGGTTCGCCGCAAAGGCAAGAAGCCCGGTGCCTGTCCCGATATCAACGATATGATCAAACCGGGCGCCACTGCGTTTCAGCGCGTCAAGCATTTCAAGGCAGCCCGTCGTCGTCGCGTGGCCGCCTGTGCCAAAGGCAAGGCTTGCGTCAATCACGAATGATTTGGCGTTTGGCGGCGGCAGCGCTTCGTTCGATGATGTATGAACATAGAAGCGGCCTGCGGTGACCGGATCAAGCCCGGCCTGACTGACTGTTACCCAATCTTCGTCGGGCAACTGCTCCAGAACAGGCTTTGCGCCGCGTGCGCTGGGGATTAACGACTGGATGAGGGCAATGCTGCGCCGGTCGGGCCGCCCTTCAAAATAGGCATCAAGCAGCCACGCACCGGGGTTGTGCTCATCGGGTTCACGGGTGATGATCACCGGTGTTGGTTCCATCATGGTCAGCTCGACCATCTCGCCGTTGAGTGCCTCTGCCTCGTTACGGGTGCAGGGGAGGGTGAGTTTCCAGCTTGCGCCATCATTGTTGGACAGTGGGAGCACACCGCGCTTTTTGCGCTCGGAAAGCCTAACGTACATAGCTTGCTCCGTTCACATCAAGCACAGCGCCCGTCATTGACGGCGGTGCCCTGAGCGCGCAGAAGGCCGCGATTTCGGCGACTTCGGCTGCTTCGGCAACGCGGCCAAGCGGGATGTCGGCAAGCAGTTTATCGCCGCCACGGCTCGCAACATAATCCTCGGCCATGCCCGTCATCGTGAAGCCGGGGCAGATTGCAAAGGCGTAGATCGATTGCGCTGCATAGGCGCGGGCGATGGTTTTCGTCACGCCCAGCATACCGGCCTTTGATGCAGCATAATGCCAGTGCGCCGGGCTGTCTCCCCGGTGAGCGGCACGGCTCGCAACATTGATAATCCGGCCATCGCGCCCCTTTGCCTGCCCACGCGCCTGCCAATAACGCACCGCATGGCGGCAAAGCTCGGTTGAGGCGGTTAGATTGATTTGCATTGTCCGCGCCCAGTTTTCAGACCAAGCGGCATCATCACCGTCAATCGGATTCGCTTCAAATACGCCGGCATTGTTGATCAGCACGTCAATCCGTCCACCAAGCCGCTCAAGCGCGCTGTTCCAAAGGCGCGCAGGTGTGGCTGGATCGGCAAGATCACCGTCAGCACTACCAGTACCGATCAGTTTGACATCTTCGCTGGCGAATCGTTCGGTGATCGCTGCCCCAATTCCGCGCGATGCGCCGGTCAACAAAATATGTATGGTCATGGACTTGGCGCTTAGCGTGGCGATGCAAAATGCGCTAGACCAGCAGAGCGTCTCGCTTTAAATCAATTTTCTTGAATATCGTTCGCTCGGGCTGTTGCCTGTGTCCGGCCATGCGTTAAAGGTCGCAGTCATTCGTATTTAACTAGGGGGCTTTCATGGCACGAAACAATGCGCGGCCGCTTTCGCCACATCTCGGCATTTGGAAGCCGGGTATTCATATGACCCTTTCAATTGTGAACCGGGTAATGGGGGCAGGGCTTGCTACCGTTGGTGTCCTTGCTCTCGTATGGTGGCTTGTTGCAGCGTCAAGCGGTGCAGAGGCTTATGCGACATTCATGGGCATCGCAACCGGCTGGACTGGCTATGTGGTGTTGATCGGGCTGACCTTTGCTTTTTTCCTTCACATGGCGATGGGCATCCGACACTTTGTGATGGATATGGGGGCCGGCTTCGACCTGAAAGCCAATCGGGCATGGGCATGGGTAACGGTAATTGTAGCGGTGGTGCTTACGGGCCTTACTTGGTTTGTCATTTTGAATAAGGGGCTCTGATATGGGGAACGGAACAGCCTTAGGCCGGGTGCGCGGGCTTGGCTCAGCGAAGGGCGGCTCGCATCATTGGTGGCTTCAACGCGTAACGGCGCTTGGCAACCTGATCCTTGTCCTGTGGTTCATAATTTCGCTTTTGCGGCTACCCTCAATGGAACACGGCGTGGTTATCAAATGGCTGGCCTCGCCGCTTGCCGCAGTGCCGATGGCGCTCTTTATTATTAACGTCTTCTGGCATTTCCGAATTGGTATGCAGGTGATCATCGAGGATTATGTCCACGGGGGGATGCGCGTGATTACGCTTGGCGCGCTCCATATCTGGACATTTGCAGCGGGCGGCTTTGCGCTGTTCGCCATTTTCAAAATCGCATTTACAGGGGCACCGGCATAATGTCCGATAGTTATAAGATCATCGACCACGATTATGATACCGTGGTCGTCGGCGCGGGTGGCTCCGGTTTGCGCGCGACGATGGGCAGTGCCGAGGCGGGGCTGCGCACTGCGTGCATTACCAAGGTTTTTCCAACGCGCAGCCATACCGTTGCAGCGCAGGGCGGGATTGCGGCAAGCCTAGGCAATAATTCGCCCGATCATTGGACGTGGCATATGTTTGATACCGTCAAGGGATCAGACTGGCTCGGCGATCAAGACGCGATTGAATATATGGTGCGTGAGGCGCCAGCCGCAGTGTATGAGCTTGAACATGCCGGCGTGCCTTTCTCACGAAATGCCAATGGCACAATCTATCAGCGCCCGTTCGGCGGCCATATGCAAAATATGGGCGAAGGCCCGCCGGTGCAGCGCACCTGTGCTGCGGCTGACCGCACCGGCCACGCGATGCTTCACGCGCTCTATCAACAGAGTCTGAAATATGATGCAGATTTCTTCATTGAATATTTCGCGCTTGATTTGATCATGGAAAATGGTGCGTGTCGCGGGGTCATCGCGCTGTGCATGGAGGATGGCAGCATCCACCGCTTCCGCAGCCATTCGGTTGTGCTTGCAACCGGCGGCTATGGCCGTGCTTATTTCTCGGCGACTTCGGCGCATACCTGCACGGGTGATGGCGGCGGCATGGTGTTGCGTGCGGGCCTCCCGTTGCAGGATATGGAGTTTGTCCAGTTTCACCCGACCGGCATCTACGGCGCGGGCGTATTGATCACCGAAGGCGCGCGCGGTGAGGGGGGGTATCTCACCAACAGCGAGGGTGAACGCTTTATGGAGCGTTATGCCCCGACAGCCAAAGATTTGGCAAGCCGCGACGTGGTCTCACGCTCAATGGCGCTCGAAATGCGCGAAGGACGCGGTGTTGGCCCGAACAAGGATCATATCTACCTTCACCTTGATCATATCGATGCCAAGGTGCTGGCGGAGCGCCTTCCCGGAATCACCGAAAGCGGCAAGATTTTTGCCGGTGTTGATCTCACGCGCCAGCCGCTGCCAGTGTGCCCGACGGTGCATTATAATATGGGTGGAATCCCCTGCAATTATCACGGGCAGGTCGTCACCAAAGCAGGCGGGAGCGACGATAGCATTGTCCCCGGACTCTATGCCGTAGGTGAGGCGGCGTGCGTTTCGGTGCACGGTGCGAACCGGCTTGGCTCAAACTCGCTGATCGATCTCGTCGTGTTCGGCCGCGCGACCGGGCTGCATTTGAAGGCTTCGCTGACTCCGGGTGCGGCGCATAAGCCACTGCCCAAGGATTCGGCTGATCTTGCGCTCACGCGGGTTGATCGTTTCCGCAATGCCAAGGGCGGGTCGCCCACCGCGCAAATCCGCCTCGACATGCAGCAGACAATGCAAAAGCATTGTGCTGTGTTCCGCGATACCGCGCTGCTGTCCGAAGGGGTTGACCTGATGCAAAAGGTCAACAAGCGGCTTGAGGATGTTGCGGTCACCGATCGCAGCATGATCTGGAACACCGATCTGATCGAAACGCTTGAACTTGATAACCTCATGAGCCAGGCGGTCTGCACCATCGAGGGCGCTGCCAACCGCAAGGAATCACGCGGTGCCCACGCCCACGAAGATTTCCCCAACCGCGATGATGCCAACTGGATGAAGCATACCGTAAGCTGGTTCGAAGGCTGGGGCGGATCGGGCGGCAAAGTCACCCTCGATACCCGCGCAGTGCATGATTACACGCTCACCGATGAAGCGGAATATGTGAAGCCAAAGGCGCGGGTTTATTGAGGTATGAGTAAGGTTGATTGGTCAAAAGCTGGTCAAGCTAGCCACGACCCTTCGCGCGTCTCCAAGTTTTCTGCTAAATTTCGGGCATTTCCGCCAACGCCGACAGCTCGTAGGGAGTTTGAGCAAGCCAAAAAGGCCAGAAGCGATGCTGCCAGAAAAGCTGCCAAAACCAGAAAGCTAAATAAGGAGCGCCGAGAAGAGGCGGAGAGGCAGGCAGAACTTGACGCGGTGGCTCGAAGGGAGCGAGATAAGGAGTTTTTCGCTTACGAACAAAAAAACCTGAGAGCCCGACGCCAGCAGCGAGACAAGAAAATGCAATCCGTTCAAACTGCTACAGGTCAGCTAGGCGCAATTCTTCAAGAGGCGCTCGACAGATTTTCAAAAAAGTGAAATTTCTGGACGATTGAGGGGATAAACTCCATGAAGGCACCAACCTTGGTTTGCTTGAGCTGCCCTCGCCCACAACGTCATGCTGAACTTGTTTCAGCATCCAAGGTTCAAAAAAGTAAGGCTGCGTTTAAGGAAATATGGATGCTGAAACAAGTTCAGCATGACGGGTATGTAGCTGAATTACGGTGACAGTGCGCTTAATAGAAATAAATTGGCGATTATATACCTTGCAAACACGGACGGGCTTTGCTAGATAATCCTCCATAAGGAGCTATCGAATGTCTGCACTGTCCCGCCCCGAATTTCACGACGAAACCAAGGCTTTTGAGCATCTGGAAAGCATCGTCTGGGCTGACGGTAAATCATGTCCGCATTGCGGAGCGGTTGACCGTTTGACCAAGGTGACGGCTAACCCTGCCAAACGCATTCGCGAAGGCTTGTGGCGTTGCGGACATTGTAAGGGACAGTTCACCGCCAAGATTGGCACAGTGTTTGAACATGCGCGCATTCCGTTGCACAAGATGCTTCAAGCCACCTACCTTATGACGTCGAGCAAGAAGGGTATCAGCGCCCATCAGCTTCACCGCGTTCTGGAAATCACCTATAAGAGCGCATGGTTTTTAGCGCACCGCATTCGTGAAGCAATGGCTTCCGATGATCTATCGGCATTCGGTCAAGGTGGTGGTATCGTCGAGGTTGATGAAACCTTCATCGGTCGCAAGGCTGGCGTTCCCAAGGCGCGCGCCTATCATCACAAAATGAAAGTGCTGGCACTGGTTGACCGCGACACTGGCAAGGCGCGCACGATGGTTGTAGATGACGTTACCGCAGCTACGATTATGCCAATTGTCAAAGCTAACGTCGCCAAAGAGGCGCTTGTGATGACTGACGAAAGCACGATCTACACCAAGGTTGGCGCGCACTTCGCAGGCCACGGCACGACCAACCATAGTGCGGGACAATATGTGGATTATGAAATCCCGCAAATCCACACAAACACGATTGAAGGCTATTTCAGCATTTTCAAGCGAGGAATGAAGGGCGTCTATCAGCATTGCAGCGAAGCGCACCTTCATCGCTATCTCGCGGAATATGAGTTTCGCTACAATTTTCGGGTTGCCAATGGCTTCAATGATGGCGACCGCTCCAAAGAGGCACTTAAGGGAATTAGCGGAAAGCGCCTGACATACGGGCAGACTTACTAAAGAGCGCGGCAAGAATGAGACTAAAAAACGAGTGAAAAAGTGAGCTTCAGCGAAAACATTTTCCGAGAGCGTGACGAATTGGAAGTTTTTCGATTGACAGAATCATGTCGGGCGACATAAAGCAAAACAGCCCCAACCGATTACTCGGCTGAGGCTGTTAATTCGGGCTATAACGCTTCGTGGATGTTGCGCTAGCCCGAGCATTATTTGCGAGGTTTATATGCCAGACACGCTTGAATCCGTCAAGTCTCTTGCCCGAAATTATCGGACTTGGGCACTTTCTAACGCCATTGAGAAACCTGACATGGCTAAACGTCAATCAGATTACGCCGCGACTCTTGAAGCCGCCAGCTTGGAAATTGAGGATGCCCGAATACGCCTTCGTTCCGTGAGTAACGCTCTTGGCGATTTGTCCGATTTACCACCTGAGGTTCTTGCAGAACTCAGCGTTTCAAAGCTGGATGATCTTGAGCAGCAAATGAGAGATATCGTGGCATCCGGTGAGGATGTTGGATTGGACACGGTGATCGTTGAACTTTATCGACGTCACAAAGTGATACAGCCGCGCAAATTCATAATGAACAAGTTGTATCGCATGGCGCAAAAGGGTTTGTTGAACGCTGTCGAGGGTAAAAAAGGTGTATATGCTATCCCGGCGTCAAAAGTGAAATCACAGTCTTTTAGCGTATTTGATTCAGACTTAGATGACGACGTGCCCTTTTGATTTGCGAACGCCCCACCTTTCGGCGGGGCGTTCTGAGTTTTCGGGTCTAGCATAGTGCGGCGTACCGGCTACCCACTTGACGCGCCGAGGGTGCAAGTCCCTCTAGATCCACCCTACTTCGACGGTTTGCCGTGGTGGCTTACCGTGCGAAGCCTGACGCCTTGCCGCGTCAATACGTATATAAGCAATGCGGTTTGTAGCGGCAAGGTTTGTCAGGTCAACCCTGCATATGGAGTTTCCCATGCAGAATATGACCGAACAATACATCTATCGTAGGTGTATAACATTGAAAAATGGTAAGCGGATTTGCCGCCCACCGGGACATGCCTTTCGCATTCCGGTAGGCAAAAACTCCACATAACGACAACTGGGCCGGAGGTTCACAGCCTCCGGCCTTTATGGTATGGCAAGACATGACCGAACAAACACAATCTGACAAGTTCAAAGAAGCCGCCCGCGAACTCGAATGCGATGAAGACGAGGCGCATTGGGATGAGCGACTAAAGAAGGTGGCGAAGCAGAAGCCCGCGCCGGAGAAGCCGGAATGAAAGTGCTCCACGGGATTTTTGAGAAGGATCTTTGATATTGGCTAACCTGACGGATGTGACGGGCATCCTAGCCGACTTAGCCGCAATAATTACGGCCTGTGTCGCCGTCCATTTCTGGCGCGGCAACCGACGGAACCGCAACCGAAAGCAGTTAAGTCTCGAAAATTACCTAAAAGAGGAGAAGGCGAAAGGCGACAAAGGCCAGCGCGGACTGCCGCACCTTGTAGCGCACCTAGGCATGTCCGAAAGTGACATTATGGATGTCGCTTTCCGGAGTAAACGCGTGCGGAGAGTAACCGATAAGGATGAGAGTGGCTTCGCAAGCAAGGTAATGCTGGAATACAGCGGCGATTGACTGTGTTTGCAAAATATACAATCGCCAATAAATTAGTGCACTGTCACCGCAACTCCGAGCCGCAAAAAAATCATTTCATACTACTAAATTTCTGATGAATTTGTGATGGCATATCTAATTTCATACCTAAATTTTGTGTCTTTGTGTCTTTGTGTGAGATAAGCAAACGTCGTTGCAAAACACAGGTCTAAAAATGTCAGCCAACCTTGAGTTCCTTGCAAAAATTGCTGTCGATTGCGGATTCAAGCTCCACGACCAACTCGGGCCGGGGCTTTTGGAATCGGTTTATGAGATATTCCTGTGCGAAAGCCTTAAACAGCGCAGGCTGACAGTCGAGCGGCAAAAAGTCATAGCTATCAAGTATAATGGAGTGACGCTTGACGAGGGGTTCCGCGCCGACCTGATCGTTGAAGGTCAACTTCTAATCGAGGTTAAATCAGTTGAGCGTTTCGCGCCAGTTCACGGCAAGCAGGTTCTCACCTATCTGCGCCTGATGAATTTGCCGCTTGGGCTACTAATGAACTTTGGAACCGCTGCTTTCCGCGATGGATTGAAGCGGGTTGCGAATGATTATTATGGCGACTTGTTTCGCTGAATCCCATCACCCCTTCCACCGCCTCCACCGAATTTACCCAAAATGGAATATTAAGCATTGGCTGCTATCGCTGTGCATTAATTGATCAGGGGTGTGTGTTGCTTTCATTGGCGAAAAATTTGCAGGATATGGCTGCACCACCGGGCGAATCGCATTTGCTGCGGTCACAAGTGGCGGCGTATAAGAAGCAGATTCCGCTGATGTATCTGATCGTTGATGCCAATATGTTTGCGCTCAGCTTCACACATTTTTTTACAGCACCTTATTGGCTGACCATTTTTATTCCGGCTTTGCTTGTAATTGCTAGCCTGTTCCGGATGATCGGGTGGTGGCGTGTACGGAATGATGCAGTGAGCGATGCCGAGGCTATCCGCGCCCTGCGCAGCACCAATATTTTTGCGGTTGCGCTTGGCGGCTCCTTTGTAACATGGGCGTTTTTGCTTTATCCATATGGTGATGTGTTCGCGCAGATGCATGTGGTGTTTTTCATCGGCATCACCTTTGTCGCCTGCGCATTCTGCCTGATGCATGTGCGCAGCGCGGCTTATCTTTTGATGCTGGTCGTGTTGGTGCCGTTTACTGCCTTTTTTGGAACCAGCGGCAATCCGGTGTTGATTGCGATTGCGCTGAATCTCATTGCGGTCTCCCTTGCGATCAGCGTGATTTTGCAAACCTACTACCGCGATTTTATTGCGCTCAACCGATCCAAATCAGAGCTTCAGCGGCTTCATGACGAAGTTGTCCACCTCGCGGACTCTGACAGCCTGACCCAGCTTGCCAACCGCCGCCTTTTCTTCTCCGAATTGAACCGCCGCCTTGTTGGAGCGGCACCTCTGGGTGCGCGGGTTACCATCGGGGTGCTTGATCTGGACGGATTTAAGGGTGTCAATGACGCCTATGGTCACCGTGCGGGTGATCAGGTCTTGATTGAGGTCGGCAGACGATTACGGATGTTTGGCACCGATTTTTCTTGTATCGCGCGGCTCGGTGGGGACGAATTTGGCGTGATCCTGACTCGTGAGAGAAGCGATGCCGAACTCCGCACTATCGGCCTTGCTTTATGTATGGCGCTGCGCGAACCTTATAATATTATCGAAACGCAGGTGCAGCTCGGTGGCTCTGTCGGCTTTGCCAGCGCGCCCAATGCCGCCGATACCAGCGAGAAGCTTTACGAGTGCGCCGATTACGCGCTTTATTATGCCAAGAACCATGCGCGGGGCACCGCGATCCTCTTTACCGCCGATCATCAGGGTGAAATTCGCGAACTGAGCCTCGTTGATCAAACCCTGCGGCATATCAATCCGCGCGAGGAGCTGAGCCTCGCGTTTCAGCCGATTGTTGATGTCGAAGAGGGTAAGATTGTTGCGTGTGAGGCGCTGGCGCGGTGGCAGAATCCACAGCTTGGCTGTGTCCAGCCAAGCAGCTTCATTCGTGCGGCTGAACGTTCGGGCCTGATTGGGCCGCTTACCGATCTGTTGCTTGAAAAAGCGCTTGTTACCTCGATTGACTGGCCTTCTGACATGCGGCTTTCATTCAATCTTTCAACCTATGATGTGACATCGACCGATTCTGCGCAGCGGATCGTAAATGTCATCCACGCCTCCAATGTCGATCCAGCGCGGATCGATTTTGAAGTGACCGAAACGGCTTTAATGCAAGACTTTGACCGCGCCCGCGACTCACTCGAATTTTTCAAGAATTTCGGCGTAAAAATCTCGCTCGATGATTTCGGCAGCGGCTATTCAAGCCTTAGCTATATTCACCAATTGCCAATTGATAAAATCAAGATTGATCGCAGCTTTGTAACCGATATTGAACGGGGTGGGGCCGGCTCTGAAATCATCACGACCATTATCGCGCTCTGTTGCTCGCTCAATCTTGAATGCGTTGTCGAAGGAATTGAAACGTCCGGACAAGTCGAAATCCTGCGCCGTCTGGGCTGCCGCTACATGCAGGGCTATTATTTTGCGCGGCCGATGGTAGCCGAAAAACTGCGTCATCATATTGCCGATGCCGCGCGTCTGCGCCGCGTCGCCTAAGTTTTCGCTATTCCAATGGTATGACGGTGCGTTAGAGCCGTTGCATGATAGAAACCGATGTCTTGATAGAAACCGGCTGGCCGGATGGCGTTGACTGGGCAGCACTTGGTGTAAATGCCGTCAATGCCGCTATCGCGTGCACACCCTATGGTGCCCTTGCTGACAGCGATGCAACAATTGGGGTCTCGATCAAACTCACGGATAATCAGGAAGTCCGCGCGCTCAATCGCGATTTTCGCGGGCAAGACAAGGCGACCAACGTGCTGTCCTTTCCGATGGTGGTTAGGGATATGCTCGGCGGAATCGCTAACACTGATGATGGCGAAGTGCTGCTCGGTGATATCGTCCTCGCTTTGGGGGTATGCACGGTGGAAGCGGAGGCGCGCCAAATCAGTGTTGCCGCGCACGCAACACATCTGATTGTCCATGGCACCCTTCATCTGCTAGGCTATGACCACATGGACGACGGCGAGGCCGATGCAATGGAAGCTCTTGAACAGGTGGTCATGGCTTCGCTCGGCCTTCACAACCCATATGAAGCGATAGAGGACTGAATAAACTACATGCCTGACGATTCGAGTAGCAGCGGCGGCGGCCGAATATGGCAGGGGCTTCGCGGGCTTTTATTTGGTGATCGTGATGCCTCGCTCCGCGATCAAATTGAAGACGCAATTGATGACCATGAAGAGGATGGCGACGCCGAAAAGAAAGGCGATTTGTCGAGCGTTGAGCGCCAGATGCTCCGCAACCTCCTTCACTTCGGCGAACGGACGGCGGGGGATGTCGCCGTTCCGCGTAGTGACATTATCGCGGTGCCCGAAACCATTGGCTTTGCTGAACTTGTCAATGCACTGGCCGAGGCTGAGCACAGCCGTTTGCCGGTCTATCGCGATAGTCTCGATACCGTGGTTGGTATGATCCATATCAAGGACGTGTTCCGCATTTTGGCGAGTGGAGAATCCGCCCCTTCTACCCTCGCCGGGATGATTCGTCAGCCGCGCTATGTTCCGCAATCAATGGGTGTGCTTGATTTGCTTGCCGATATGCGCGCGAGTCAGACCCATCTTGCCATCGTGCTCGACGAATATTCGGGAACCGATGGACTGATCACGATTGAAGATCTGGTTGAGGAAATTGTCGGCGATATCGAGGACGAGCATGACGATGCGCCAGCGCCGATGCTCATCAGCCTTGAAAACGGAATGTGGGATGCCGATGCCCGCGCCGAGCTTGAGGATGTCGCTGAACTGATCGATCCACGCCTTGCCGAAGTTGACGGCGATGTTGATACCCTTGGCGGCCTTGCCTTTGTTCTTGCAGGGCATGTCCCGCAGGTTGGTGAGATCGTGACGCACGAAAGCGGCTGGTGTATCGAAGTGACCGATGGTGACACGCGGCGCGCCTTGCGGCTGCGCTTGCATCCTGCGGCTCCGACAGTCTTTGCAGATCAGGACTGATCCACTAATATTTTAATATGACGGACAAATAATTATGACCAAACGCGCCCACTTTCGTAACATCATCATTATCATTTTTGTTCTCGTTGGCGCGGCTTACTGGTATCTTTCAACGCCGGATAAGGCGACGGTCGAATTTTCAAAGCTGACTGGCTCCGGCCCCGAATTGGTTGGCCAACGACCTGAGGCTTTTCCGACGATCAAGATTGCCGATATTATAGGTTGGAAAGGGACTGCCAAACCAATTCCCGCCAAGGGTCTTGAGGTTAAGGCCTTTGCGGGCGATCTTGATCATCCGCGTTGGCTGTATCTGCTGCCCAATGGCGATGTCCTCGTCGCAGAAAGCTCGGCACCCGGTCGCCCGATTAGCGGGCTGCAGGATTGGATTGGGCGTAACCTGATCATGAAGGCCGGCGGTGCTAATCCATCGGCCGACCGGATCACGTTGCTGCGTGATACCAATCAGGACGGCGTTGCCGATCAGCGTTCGGTGCTGCTCGCCGGGCTCAAATCGCCGTTCGGCATGGCCCTTAAAGACGACACCTTGTTCGTAGCCAATACTGATGCGGTGCTGGCCTTTCCCTATAAGGTGGGCGATATTAAAATCACCGCCAAGGGTGAAAAGCTGTTCGATCTTCCCGCAGGCGCACCCAACAATCATTGGGCGCGCAACCTGATCCTCGATCCAACGGGCGAATCGCTTTATGTGACGATTGGCGCGAACAGCAATATCGGCGAAAATGGCATGGAGTCCGAAAAGGATCGTGCCCAGATCAAACAATATGAATTCAAGACCAAATCGCTGATCAATTTCGCTTATGGCCTGCGCAATCCCAATGGCATGGCCTTTCACCCGATCTCGAAGACGCTGTGGGCGGTGGTCAATGAACGCGACATGCTGGGCAGTGATGGCCCGCCCGATTATCTGACGACGGTTGATTTTGGCACGTTCTACGGCTGGCCCTTCACCTATTGGGGTGGGATCGAGGATCAGCGCGTCGCCCAGGTGCGGCCTGATCTCAAACAATATACCAAGCGGCCCAACTATGCGCTCGGCCCACACACAGCGCCGCTTGGCCTAGCGTTCAGCAGTGGCGCGTCACTCGGGGCCGATTTTGCCAACGGCGCATTTGTCGGTTTGCACGGATCGTGGAACCGCTATCCGGCGTCGGGCTATAAGGTCGTCTATGTCCCCTTCAACGAACGCGGCTATCCCGCCGGCGCAAAGCCGGTGGATGTGCTCAGCGGTTTCCTCACCAAAGATGGTGACGCGCAGGGCCGTCCGGTCGGTGTGATCTTTGATAAGGCGGGCGGGCTTTTGGTGGCTGATGATGCCGGTAACAAGATCTGGCGTGTGGCCGCTCCGGCGACTGCAAAACCATAATGACACGCGTACCAAGTTTTACGTCTGCCTTTGGGGAAATGACAAGATGACGACATTCATCCGCGAAGCTGATCTGATCGAAAGCGTCGCCGACGCGCTTCAATTTATCAGTTACTACCACCCGATGGATTATATCCACGCGCTTGGTGTTGCCTATGAGGCTGAGCAAGGCCCGGCGGCAAAGGACGCGATTGCCCAGATCCTGACTAACAGCCGGATGTGCGCCGAGGGGCATCGGCCAATCTGTCAGGATACCGGCATCGTCACCGTTTTCATCAAATGGGGGCAGGGCTGCGTACTCGATTCGGAGCGCAGCCTTCAGGATGTCGTCGATGAGGGCGTCCGCCGCGCTTACCTCCTCCCCGAAAATCGTCTGCGCGCGTCAATCGTGGCTGACCCTGCGTTTGGCCGCAAGAACACCAAGGATAATACGCCCTGCGTGCTCAATGTCGAAATGGTACCCGGCTACCATATTGAGGTGCAAGTCGCGGCAAAGGGCGGCGGTTCCGAAAACAAGTCAAAGTTCAAGATGCTCAACCCGTCGGACTCGATCGTCGATTGGGTGCTTGAGATGCTCCCGCAAATGGGGGCTGGCTGGTGCCCGCCGGGGATGCTGGGCATCGGCATTGGCGGGACCGCCGAAAAGGCGATGACGATGGCCAAGGAATCGCTGATGGGCGATATCGACATGGCGCAGCTCAAGGAACGTGGGCCGCAGACCGACATTGAAAAGCTCCGCATCGAAATATTCGACAAGGTCAACGCGCTTGGTATTGGCGCGCAAGGGCTTGGTGGGCTTTCGACGATCCTTGATGTCAAGATCATCGATTACCCAACCCACGCCGCGTCCAAACCTGTCGCGATGATCCCCAATTGCGCCGCGACCCGCCATGCGCATTTTCACCTTGATGGTAGCGGCCCCGCCTATCTTGAGCCACCCAAGCTCAGCGATTGGCCCGATGTCAACTGGACGCCCGACAAGGCGGCGATTCCGGTTGATCTCGACACGCTGACGCCCGCCATCGTCGCGAGTTGGAAGCCGGGGGATCGCCTTCTGCTCAATGGCAAGATGCTCACCGGGCGCGATGCCGCGCATAAACGGATTGCCGATATGCTGGCGAAGGGCGAGGAATTGCCCGTCAGCTTCAAGGGGCGGGTGATCTATTATGTCGGCCCGGTTGATCCGGTGCGTGATGAAGTTGTCGGCCCCGCTGGCCCGACGACTGCGACGCGGATGGACAAGTTCACCGAAATGATGCTCGAACAGGGGCTGCTTAGCATGGTCGGCAAGGCCGAACGCGGGCCAGTCGCGATTGAAGCGATCAAGAAGCATAAGAGCGCCTACCTGATGGCAGTCGGCGGCGCGGCCTATCTCGTCAGCCGCGCAATCAAGGCGAGCACCGTCGTTGGTTTTGAAGATTTGGGAATGGAGGCCATCTACGAATTCACCGTGCAAGATATGCCCGTCACCGTTGCCGTCGATGCGAGCGGTGAAAGTGTGCACAACACAGGGCCGCTGGTGTGGAGGGAGAAGATACGCAAGGAACGGTTGTTGGAGGGGGTGTGAGATCAGCTTGATTTGTTGCATTTACCCGATATTCTAATAGTTATTAGGCGACTTATTAACAGCGGATGAGATAAATGGAGAGTAAACAGCCAAAGCTCATTGCAATTGATCATGATGATTATCACGCCGAGTATGTTGGTAAGACGGATGATGGGCGTCAATTTTTTCTAACGACGCCTTTCGAACCTATGCGAGAGGACGATTCTGGCAGTGAGTTTGTCGCGCTCTATATTTTTGATGGTGTTGGACAACTTTGCGAAGCGTTGATTGATAATTTGGGTCCGCGACAGTCAATGGATATTGAATATCGACGACAGCTCTGTGCAAAGCGACTTCATGATCTAGGAAATATTCATTTCAGTCGCATTGAGGTAGCGCCGTTTTCGGTCGAACGCTTTGGAACCGAATTCGGCTTAGTTATTCGAGTTCCTGAAGATATCGAGGATTGCTGGGCCGTTGAAGCTCAACCTGGAAACTATATGGCCTTTTTTGAACCGTGGGAAAGCGGCGAATATGACACATAATTTGAACAAGCCTCCACACTACCACATCAACATTTTTTGGCATGAGCCTGATGAGTGCTGGATCGCCAATGTACCTGACCTCAAATATTGCAGCGCGCATAGTGACACCCCAGATGAAGCCATCGCTGAAATTCAGGTGGCGATGGCGTTGTGGATTGAGATCGCGCTTGAACGCGGAGAAGCGCTGCCTGAACCGCACTATAGGCCCGATCCTATACAAATTTCCAAAGCAGCCTGATCGATGAAATCGACCAGCGTGGTTGATTCAAAAAAACTGGCTATCTTCGCCGCCCTCCTCCTCGTCGCAACTCCCGCCTATGCCGAAGTAAAATCGGCAACCGACGTCGGGTTTGAAGTTTCGCGCACGCTCACCGTCAACGCTACCCCCGCGCAGGTATATCGCGCGCTGGGGGTGCCCGCGCGGTGGTGGAGCAAGGCGCATACTTATTCGGGCGATGCGCGCAATCTTTCGATGGTGCTTCGTGCAGGCGGTTGTTTTTGTGAGAAAATTCCGGCTGGCGGCGGCACCGTTGAACATGCGCGTGTCGTTTATGCGCAGCCGGGCAAGCTCCTCCGGCTTCAGGGCAGCCTCGGCCCGCTCCAAGCCGAGGGCGTGACGGGGACACTGACGTGGGCGCTCAAAGCCGTTCCGAGCGGCACCGAAGTGACGCAAAATTATGTCGTCGGCGGCTATATCCGCAGCGGCGCGCGCGGCTTCGCTGCTCCGGTCGATCAGGTGCTTGGTGAGCAGTTGAGCGGCCTCAAGGCGTATTTAGAGCGCTAAATTTCCAACCGCCCATGCGCCATTTTCGGGAGCACATGGCGCGCGAACAGATCACATTCCGACGCATGAGGGTAGCCCGACAGGATGAAGGCCTCGATCCCTTCGGCTTCATAGGCGCGCAGTTTAGCGAGCACTTGATCAGGATCGCCGACAATTGCCGCGCCGCAGCCTGAGCGGGCGCGACCGATGCCTGTCCAGAGGTTAGCTGTTTAGTCCCGGCATTTGATGGGTTGGGTTGAGGGTAAATCTGTTTGGC
>ERZ1292633.1364-Hain-H41-02um-R1-1364-length-26485-cov-8_pt1 | contig 26485 bp, 29 predicted proteins | sample MGYA00564406_ERZ1292633 | MGnify/ENA primary metagenome ERZ1292633 (study PRJEB36523, sample SAMEA6512639) | groundwater metagenome | collected 2019-01-08 | study: AquaDiva: Metagenomics assemblies of 32 groundwater samples | reverse complement strand
CGGTAACCCCAATAGTGGCCGATGCCGTTGATCACGCCCGCCGCCCAGAACGGGATCCAGGCAATCTGCACTGCCAGTATCAGCAGTCCCGGCACGATGCCGAAAAGGATGGCATCGATCAAACCCATGACAATCAGACCGACTTTGGCGCGACTGGTATAGACGTTGCACTCCAGCCAGTCGTCCGGCGTGCCGTGGCCGTAACGCTCCAGGGTTTGCTTGTTGTGGGCTTCCTTGACGTAGAGAAACACCCCGCCCCAGAGCACGCGGTTGATGCCGTAAATTTTCGGGCTGTGCGGATCGTCCGCGGTCTCGCATTTGGCGTGGTGCTTGCGGTGGACGGCCGCCCACTCCTTGGTCTCCATGCCGGTGGTCAGGCACAGCCAGAGGCGGAAGAAGTGGCTGACCAGCGGGTGCAGATCCAAAGCCCGGTGGGCCTGGTGGCGGTGCAGGAAAATGGTTACAGCGGCGACGCTGACATGGGTCAGGACCAGGGTTACGATGACCAGGCCCCACCAGGGTAAATCCAACACCCCCGAAAAAAACATCAAATCTCCATCAAATTCACAAAGTCGCTCGGAATTCTACGTTAATTCCCGCATACCGCAATGGGTGTTTGCCTGACGCCGCCAGCCAAACTCGCGCCGCTCGGCATCAGCCGGGAACGCCGTCTGCGCCGGGCAAAACCCGCACTTCCCGCTGCGGATACGGGATCTCGATGCCGGCTTCCTGAAAAACGCGCCAAATCGCGAGGTTGAGCTCGGAGCGGATGTTGAGCATGCCGATCTCTGGATCGCCGATCCAGACTCCCAGCTCGAGTTCGATGCCGCTGTCGCCAAAGCGAACCAGGAACGCCTTCGGCGGCGGGTCGGCGAGTACGCGCGGGTGCTTGCTCGCCGCCTCCTCCATCAGCCGCATGGCGCGCTCCGGATCGCCCTTGTAACCGACCTGGACCTGGATCGCCAGCCGAATCTGCCGGTTTGAATACGAATGGTTGAGCACCGTCGTGGTGATCAACATCTCGTTGGGGATGATAGCCTCGCGTCCGTCGAGCGCGCGCACCACCACGTAGCGCGTGGTGATGTTTTTTACTTCGCCATAGAAGTTGTCCGCGGTGATCAAGTCGCCGATGCGGATCGAGCGGTCGAGCAGGATGATGAAACCGCTCACGTAGTTGCTGGCGATTTTCTGCAGGCCGAAACCCAGGCCCACGCCAATGGCCCCGCCGAATACCGACAACACCGTGAGATCGATACCAACGAGCGGCAGTACCATGAGCACGGCGAGCAGGAGCAGCAACGACCTGGCCAGGCGGGAGAACGCCACGCGCAGGTTGGAGTGCAGCGATTCGGCGCGCATCAGCCGCGCCTCGATGGCGCCGCTCAGCCACAGCGCCGCGAGGACGGTGATCACCACCCAGAACAATCCCTGCAACATCAGCCACAGCGACAACTTCTGCTTGCCCGAACGGAAAGCAATCTCGTCGAGATAATCGATCACTTCCGGCAGCAGGCCGGAGACGTGCAGTACCAATGCCCCCCACACCAGAACAGCGATGGTTCTCTCGAACGTGCGCACGATGCTGCCCCGCGCGAACACGTGGCGCAGCAAATAAAAGAAAATGCGCACCAGCAAGAGCGACGCGAGCAGCGGCACGAACAGCCGCAGCAGATCGACCTCGATCCAGCGCTTGAGCAGACTGATGCTCAGCATCAGCGGAATCAGCGCGACGACGGGGAACAGGATGCGCCGCAAGCCGCCGACGCCGAATTTCCAGATGCCGTCGGCCTCGACGCGGGCGAGGCGCAGCGCCCGGCCCGCGGCCCAGGCAAGCACGAAGCAGGACAGCAGGATCGCGATCTGCCATGCGACCTGCGGATCGTGCAAATCGATCCAGGCCTTTTGCAGCAGGTTACTGAAGGGTTCTTTCATCGCTCGGCGTAGGGCAAGGCCTCGGCGAAGTGCCGCCTCCAGTTGGCGGCGTAGGCGTTCACGACATCAGGGCTGTGGCGCAGGATCAGCACGTTCTCGGCGTTCTTGTATTGCGCGGCATAGGTCCAATTGTAACTCCCGGTAATGACCGCCGCGTCCGCGGTGCCGGCGTCCATGACCATCACCTTGTTGTGCGCGCTCTGGTAGCGCACCTCCAGCATCACCGGGACGCCCGCCTGGACCAGGTCGGGAATGCGGCTGGCCTCGCCGCTGAAGGTCTGCTCGCGGTCTGCCATGACTTGCACGTCCACGCCGCGCCTCTTGGCTGCCATCAATGCATTCGCCAGCGTGCGGCTGGTGAAACTGAATGCCTGCACCAGAATCTGATGTTTTGCCCGGCGTATGCCATCGACGATCATGCGTTCAGCATTGTCCCAAGGCGTGAACGCGACCTGCACCGTGCCCTGCGCCGGCAGTGCCGGCGGTGTTCGGCTGACCGACAACGCCGGCGGTGTTTGGCTGGGGGCCAATAGCGGCGGCGTTTGGCTTGCCGGAAATTCGACTCGCGCGGGAACCTGCGCCTCGGCCGCGCAAGCGAGCAACAGAGCGAGCCCGGGTAGCGCCCGCCTCATGTTTTTTTCGCCAGCAGCGCGGCGAAAAAACCGTCGGTGCCGTGCAGGTGCGGCGCAAGGCGCAGGTATTCCCCGGTATCGAGCTCGATGCGCTGCTGCGCCAGGGCGGCATTGGCCGGCCGCAGTTCGAACTGCGCGTGCGTGGCCAGAAAGGACTCCACCACCTCTGCGTTCTCTTCATCGAGCAGGCTGCAGGTCGCGTACAGCATCAGGCCGCCCGGCTTCACCAGCCTGGCTGCCGCAGCCAGGATGACATCCTGCTTTGCGCGGCGCTCGGCCAGTGTCTGCTCGCTTTGACGCCATTTGAGATCGGGATTGCGCCGCAACGTTCCCAGGCCGGTGCAGGGCGCGTCCACCAGCACGCGGTCGAGCTTGCCGGCGAGGCGCTTCAGGCGCGCGTCGTTTTCGCTCGCGATCCATTGCGGATGCACGTTGGAAAGGCCCGAGCGCGCCAGGCGCGGCTTCAAACCCGCGAGGCGCTTTTCCGAAATATCGAAGGCATACAGCCTGCCGCTCCCGCGCATCATCGCTCCCAGCGCCAGGGTCTTGCCGCCGGCGCCGGCGCAGAAATCCGCCACCATCTCGCCGCGGCGGGGCGCGAGCAGTTGGCACAGGAGCTGGCTGCCCTCGTCCTGGATTTCGATCGTCCCTTGCAGAAACAGCGGGTGCCGATTGATCTGCGGCTTGCCCTCCAGGCGCACGCCCACCGGCGAATAGGGCGTTGCCCGCGCTGCGATGCCATCGGCCGCCAGGCGCGAGAGCACCGCCTCGCGCTCGGCCTTGTGCAGGTTGACGCGCAGATCCAGAGGCGCGCTCTGCTGCAGGCTCTGCGCGAGGGCCAGCAGTTCCTCTTCGCCGTATTGCCGCTGCAGCTTCGCCAGCAGCCAATCGGGAAAATCGCAGCGAACGGCAAGCGAATTGTCCTCCGCTCGCGCCTTGAGATCGGCCAGCCAGTCGCGTTCTTTCGGCTTCAGTGCCGTGTCCAGCTCGCGCAGGCTCAGGCCGCGCAGCCGCGTCATCGCCGCCAGCACCAGGCGGCGCGGATCGCGCCCCGCCGTCAGCGTTTCCAGCAGCCGCAAGCGGCGCAACACGGCGAACACGGTCTCGGCGACGAAGGCGCGGTCCTGCTGGCCGAGTATAGGGTGCGCGCGCAAATAGCGCGACACGACCGCATCCGCCGGATGCTTGAATTCAAGCACGGCGGCAAGTGCGGTCACGGTGTGATCCAGCAGGGGGCGGGGCAAGGGCATGGTTCAGGCTGGCGGTGCGCGGAAGCGCGAGCATTAGTTACCGATGCGCGTCAGCACCTGGTCGATGCGCACGCCGTCTTTCTCGATGACCAGGATGCGCACCGGCAGGTAATCGCGGTGGCTGGCGAACCAGATCTCCGTGCCTTTGTCTTCCTGGTTGTCGCGCCGCTTCACCAGGTGAACGGTTTCCAGCTCACCTGCCGGGGTCTTCAGCACTTCCGTTCCGGCCACGTTGTATTGAAATTGCGTCAGGCCCTTGCCATCGGTCAGGGTGATCTTGATCTCCTTGCCCGGCTTGAGATCGGGCGAGGGCTGGAAGGCAAAGTTGTAGAGGAAGCTCAGCCGGTCCTGCAGCGGCGGCACCATGTTCGTGGTCTCGTTCTTGCCGTCGTGCTCCTGCGTCAGGGTTTTTCTAACCCAGTCGAACCGGGCCACGGCAGCCGGCTTGTCGCCGCGCTGGTCGCGGTATTCCAGCGGGCGCAGGCCTGCGCTGGTGATCTCGCCGCGGCACCAGCGCTTGGCGGCGCCGCGGTAGAGCAGCGCTCCAATGCCTTTGCCGCGGCCTTCGGAGCTAAGCGAAAAACTCCTGCCGTCGTGCTCGAGCACCTCGGTCAACTCGGCCGCGACCAGGCCGTTGTAGCTGACGTCGTAGGTCAGGCTCAGTTTGTGCGGCGGCTGCGCCGCGCACGCGCCGGCGAAGATGCAAGCGGCGACAAAGGCAAGGGATTTCATCATGGCGCGTACAACTGCTGGGGATGATCCCCCTTAACGCGCACCACCCCGCTTGCGATGACCAGTTTCTCTTCGAGGAACCAGCGCGCCGCCTGCGGGTAAATGCGATGCTCCTGCATTAGCACGCGCGCGGCCAGACTCGCCTCATCGTCGTGCGGCAGCACCGGCACCGCCGCCTGGATGACGATGGGTCCGTGATCGAGCTGCGGCGTGACGAAGTGCACCGTGCAGCCGTGCAGTTTCACCCCCGCATTAATCGCCTTGGCATGAGTATCCAGCCCCGGAAATGCGGGCAGCAGCGAGGGATGAATGTTGAGCAAGCGGCCCTCGTAGCGCAGCACGAAGCCGTCGGTAAGTATGCGCATGAAACCGGCCAGCGCCACCAGCTCGGGGCGAAAACCATCGATCACCTGCGCCAGCGCCGCGTCGAATGCCTCGCGCGTGGCATAGTCGCGGTGGGGGACGATGGCCGTGGCGATGCCGCGGCCGGCGGCGTACCCGAGCCCGGCCGCGTCGGCGCGGTTGCTGATCACCGCCGCCACCGGCAGGCCGGCTTCGACCATGGCCTGCATGTTGCTGCCGCGGCCCGAGATCAGGATGACGATACCGTTCATGCCGTCATTTTACGGCGAAAAGACGCTTGCTCACCGGCAAGCTTGCCAGCGTTGCCGCTGCACGACTAAGGGATTATGCTGCGTCAACGTCAATCGTCCGTGTAAATCATGAACCTCAGCGACCCGTCGACACGCATTGCCCTCGCCGCATTGCTGCATGACGTCGGCAAGCTGGCAGAACGTGCTCGTATCGAGGTGAATCGCGAACAACTGGAAATCTGGAAGCAGCTTGACTGCCCGCACTGGGATGGTCGGCCCACGCATATTCACGCGGCCTATACCACCGCCGGCTTTGCCGCCATCGAAGCGCATCTTCCAACTCGCTCCCTGCTCATGGCCGAGCCCTTCGGTGAGCGCGGCGAGACCGATGCGGATGACTCCCTCATCAATGCCGCCGCTCGTCACCACCGGCCGGAAACCTTCCTGCAATGGATCATCGCCACCGCCGACCGGCTGGCTTCCGGCTTCGAGCGCGAAGAGTTCGAGAAATACAATCGGGCGGAAGAAGGCACGGCCACAGGCCGCAATCACTACCAGGCCCGCCTGCTGCCGCTCTTCGAACGCATCCGGCTCGATTCGAAAGTGCCCGATGCCGCCGTCTACTGCCAGCCGCTGAAACCGTTGTCGCCTGCCGCCATCTTCCCAGTCAAGCGGGCAGATAACGAACCCGCCGACAACAGCTCCGCCCAGTCCGAATATCGCGACCTGTGGGACGCATTCCTTGCCGCGCTTGAGAAACTTCCGCGCAGTCACCGCGATAACCTGCCGTTGTGGCTGGATCATTTCGATTCCGCCTGGCTCGCCTACACTCACGCCATCCCCAGCGCCACGGCCGGCAAGACCCGGCCGGACGTGAGTCTCTACGATCACTCCAAGGCTGTGGCGGCGCTGGCGGTTGCCCTTTGGCGCTGGCACCGCGAAACCGGCCACGAGGGCGCCGAAGCCATCGTCGCCATGAAGGATCGCAGCGACTGGAAAGAGCCGAAATTCCTGCTGGTACAAGGTGATTTTTCCGGCATTCAGGACTTCATTTTTGCCGAAGGCGGGCAGACGCAACGACAAGCCGCCAAACTGTTGCGCGGTCGATCCTTTCAGGTGTCTTTGCTGACCGAACTCGCGGCGCTCTCTGTACTTGAAGCCCTCGGCCTGCCACCCACCAGCCAGATCGTCAATGCCGCCGGCAAATTCCTCATCGTCGCGCCCAACACCGTGGAGGCACAGACCGCACTGGCCGGGGTAAGGCAACGACTGGACGCATGGTTCCTTGAACAGACCTTCGGCGAATCGGGTATCTCCATCGTCTGGCAAGCCGCCGCCTGCGACGACTTCACCCAAAACCGTTTCGCCGACCTGATGATCCGACTGTTCGCTGCGCTCGAAGAAGCCAAGCTGCAACGCTTTAGCTTGGCAGGTGATGCAGCGCCTGCTGCCATCCGCAAAGCCCATTTCTCTGGCGACCCGTGCGCCTTTGACGGTCGCCGTCCGGCGCACACCAGCGTCGACGGCAAGCCGGCCAGCGCGCTGGCTGTCGACCAGATCGCCATTGGCAAGCTGCTGGCCGATCCCCGCTTCGACCGTCTGCTGGTGGTGCGTGAAGCGGCAGGACTGCGCGATTCGGGTGCCGTAAAAACACTCTCGCTTAACTACTTCGGCAATCGCATCGCCTTCGCACGGAACGAAGACACCATCGGCAAATTCGGAGAACTTGCCAGCAGTGGCCAACTCCTGCGCTGCTGGGATTTCAGCCTGCCGGACGCAAACGCGGGCGAGCCTCTGTTTGGCGGTTACGCCCGGCGCGATGTCAACGCCTATGTGCCTGTGTTTGACGCGGCCAAAGCCGACTGGGAAGCTACCAAGTACAGTAGATTGCAAGAGGAGGTCGGCCTTGACCGCGAAGCGCCACTTAAGACTCTCAACCACCTGGCCTGCGAAGATCGCTTGCCCAAAGATCAATCCCTGGAACACTGGCAGGGCATAGTGGCACTTGCCGTGCTCAAGGGCGACGTGGATAACCTCGGCGCCATTTTCCAGCAAGGCATCCGGCCGGCCACCTTCGCCAAGATGGCCGCGCTATCGCGCCAGATGAACACCTTCTTCGCCGTCTATCTGCCCTGGCTATGTCGCAAGAATTTCGCCAACACCTACACCGTCTTTGCCGGCGGCGACGATTTCTTTCTGATCGGCCCCTGGCACAGCACCCAGCGCCTTGCCAGCCGCCTGGCCGAAGACTTCGCTCGCTATGTGGCCGGCAATCCGGAACTGCATTTCTCCGCCGGCATCGCGCTCGCCAAGCCGGGGGTTCCCATCCGGGCACTGGCTGCCAATGCCGATGAAGCGCTCGAACAGGCCAAGCAGGGCGACAAGAACGCCGTGACCTGTCATCGCGTTCGGGTCGATTGGGCGCAGTTTGCCGAGTTGTCGGTGTTGGAAGACTGGTTCGCGCAACGCCGAGAACAACTTTCCACCGGCTTCGTCTATCGCTTGCTGCGACTGGCCGAAATGGCCGCGAGCGGCAAGCCGGAAGATGCCATCTGGCAGTCGTGGCTCGCCTACCGGGTGCGGCGCTTCGTGGTGGACAAGCTGCCGGAAATGGAGCGCGACGCCGCTCAGGCCGAAATCGCCGGTCGACTGCGCCGTGAACTGCAAACCGGCAAGCTTGCCGTTAGCATTCCTGTTGCAAATTACCTGTATCGTTATCGGGATTGAACGGAGGAATCATGTTCGAAGACATGCTCGACCTGCGCGACTTCAAGCGCGATTACCTGGACAAACAAATCCGGTTCGCCTCCGCGAGCAAGGACGTAAGCGCCGACCTGTACGCCGATGTGCCGGAACGCGTCGCCTTTCGAGTAGCCAAGGAATGGAAGACCGATCGTCGCACCAATGAACGAGCGGCTACGAACAAGAAAGAAAACAAGCCGACCCAGCTTCGGCGCTTCTATGACGAGTTGTGCTTGTGGCATGAAAAGGTATTGCAAAAGCCGGAAGAATTTTCCACCTTTCTGCCGCTCATCAAGATGCTCAAGGCCAAGGTCGCCTATGCAAAAGGGCGCGGTCATGTCGACCTCGACTACGAAACTCTGCTGCGACATTGCATTGATCAGGTGGATTCTCCCACCAAGCTTGCGCAGTGCAAGACGTTTTTCGAAGCTTTTATGGGCTTCTACAAAGCTGCCCGCCCCAAGGATTGAAATGAGAAACCCAAAATTGGAAAGCGATGTTCTCGCTTTGCGTGCCTGGGTATCCGGCCGCATGGTTTTTGTCAAACTCGCCGATGGGCGGCAGATCGGTTTCCCTGCCGGCCGCTTCGAGCGCCTGCTCAAAGCCAGTGACGAAGCTCTGCAGAAGGTGGAACTGCGCCTAAACGGCTACGCCCTGCGCTGGGAAGAACTGGATGAAGACATCACCGTGCGTGGCATTGTCGAAGGACGCTTCCAATTGCCCCTGCCACCTGCCGCCTGAACGAGGGAACCACCATGCAACTCACCCACATCAGCACTCTCAGCGCCCGACTCAACCTCCTTACGGGTCTCCACATCGGCGCCGGCGATTCCGAAATGCACATCGGCGGCACCGACAATCCGGTGCTCAAACACCCGATCACCAATCGACCCTACATCCCCGGCTCCAGCGTAAAGGGAAAAATGAGGAGCTTGCTCGAATGGAAGAGTGGCGCTGTACAACCTGAGGCACTCGGCTGGCGGCAATACCAGTATGCCAGCGGCGCACAGAAAGCTCAGGTGTTTTCCATTCTGCGCCTGTTCGGCGTTTCCGGCGGCGATCAGTTGGACGAAACCCAGGCCCGCGAACTCGGCCCGACAAGGCTGGCTTTCTGGGACTGCAATCTGACCGACAACTGGGTGACCAAAGTGGAGAACGCCAACCAGATGCACACCGAAGTGAAAAGCGAGAACCGCATCAATCGCATCACGGGTGTGGCAGAACATCCGCGCAACACCGAGCGCGTCCCCGCGGGCGCCGAATTCGACTTCCGGCTTTCCCTCAAGGTGCTCAACGGCGAAGACGACCTCCTGCCCACGGTGCTGGCCGGTTTGCGCCTCATCGAACTCGACAGCCTCGGCGGCTCCGGCTCGCGCGGTTACGGCAAGGTGAAATTCACCGACCTGAAGCTTGACGGCCAGCCCCTGGAACTGCCGAAAGACCCCTTTATCACAGGAGAATGACCATGACACTCGCTGAAGCCCTTGCCCGCGCCACTCGATTGCCGCCGGAAAAACAGGCGGAAATCGCGGATTTTGTAGAATTCCTGCTTGCCCGCACCAAGGCGGAAACTGAGGAAACTGCTGCCGACGCCGATGTTGCCGCTGCCGGTGTCAGTCTGCGGGACGATCCCTTCATTGGCCTGTGGGCCGATCGTCCTGAAATGGCTGACAGCGCGACCTATATCCGGCAACTGAGGAGAAACGAATGGGAACGTCGGCACAATTGATTCTGGTCGACAGCGACATCCTCATCGATGCTTCTCGTCAGGATGCCGCTGCGGTCGACTGGCTTGATCGGCGCCGATCGGCGATTGCCGTTTCAACGATCGCGCACATCGAACTGCTATCGGGATGCCGCGACAAACGCGAATGGCGACTGACACAGGGATTCCTTGCGCGGTTCGAACATTTGACATTGACCCCCGAAGTATCCAGACAGGCGCTGCAACTCTTCGATGGCTATCGACTCAGCCACGGCCTGATGCTGGCGGATGCGCTTATCGCCGCCACCGCGATTGGCTGGAACGTGCCGCTGGTATCGAAGAATCAGAAGGATTTTCGTTTCATCACCGACCTGCGCCTGCACCCCTATCCAGCGCCATGATCCATCTCAAGGCCACACTCGCCCCGCAAACCGCGTTTGCCACGCCGCTCCATGGCGATACCCTGTTCGGACAACTGTGCTGGACGATCCGCCACGGCTGGGGCGAGGCGCGGCTCGTCGAATTGCTCGAAGGCTACATCGAAGGACGGCCCTTTCTTGTGGTTTCAGACGCCTTTCCGCTGGCGCATCTGCCCTTGCCAGCGCTGCCCTCCCGCGCCTGGGACGGCTTGCCTGCCGATCCGCGCAAGCGCAAGGCCATCAAGCGCCGTGTCTGGGTGCCGGAGACCTTGCTCGACCAGCCGCTTGAATCCTGGCAGCGGCAGGCACATGACGAAGCGGGCGCCGCCGGATCGCTTGGCCTGAAGGGCGGGAAGATCACGGCAAGCCAGCCGCAGCCACGCAACAGCCTCAATCGCCTGACGCTCGCCACCGGCAAGGGCGACGGCTTTTCGCCTTACAGCGTGCGTCAGCACTGGTTCGCCCCTGGCGTGCTTGTGGATGTGCATCTGCGTCTGGACGAAGGCCGTTTTCCACGCGCCGACCTGCAAGCGGCGCTCGCCGCCATCGGCGCCGCTGGTTACGGCAAGGATGCCAATGTCGGCCTGGGCAAATTCATTCTCGAAGCACTGGCGGATCATCCGCTGCCCGTCTGCACCGACCCCGACGCCTGGCTGTCCCTGGCCAACTGCGCCCCGCAAGGACTGGGCTTCGATGCGGCCCGCAGCTTCTACCGCCCATTCACACGTTACGGTCGCCACGGCGACGAGGCCGCCCGCCGCGAATCTCCATTCAAGTCCCCGCTGCTGCTCGCCGCCGCCGGCGCCGTGTTTGCCGCACCCGCTGAAGTTGACTGGGCGCACGGCTTCATCGGGCAAGGGCTCGGCGGTAACGGCTCGATCTCGCGCACCCTGCCGGCAACAGTACATCAGGCCTATGCTCCCGCGCTGCCGGTGCGCCTGCCGGCGGCATTGCGCCAGGCGGAGGCCGCATGAATTTCATCGAAACCCACGAGCTGCTGATCTCCACCCTGTCGCCGGTGCACATCGGCTGCGGCGAGGATTACGAGCCGACCAACTACGTCATGGAGGGGGAAACGCTGCATGCTTTCGATCCGGCGACGCTGCTGACGCAACTCGGACAACAAGGTCGTGATGAACTTTCCCGCGCCCTTGATGACCGCAATCCACTGATAGCGGCCCAGCGTTTCTTTTACCGTCATAGGCCGCAAGCACTTTCGGTAGCCACGATTACCGCACCGGTCGCGCCGGCAGCAGCGCGGCATTACGCCAGCCGCATCGGTCAGGTGGCTAACCAGCAGACCGATGGCAGCAGCGTCATCAACAAACTGGAAATTGCCCGTACCGCTTTCAATCCCGCAGACGGCATGCCCATTCTGCCAGGGTCGAGTCTCAAGGGCGCGATACGCACGGCGGTGCTGGACGATTTACGCGGCCGTCGGCGCGCCAGTTTCCCCCTGAGCGACCGGGATGCCGGCAATTTCAAAGCCGCCTCGACCGCTGCAAACAACATGGAACGAGACCTGATGGAAGGCAGCTTCCAGACCGATCCCCTGCGTCTGGTAAAGCTCGCGGACGCGATGTTCCAGCCAGGCAGCTACAAGGCCAGAAATCCCCAGGGCGAAGAAATTCAGCGCGAACGACAGATACGCACCATCCTGTTTCAGGCCAACCGCAAGAAACGGCCCAACCAGTTCGCCTCGCGCGCCAGCATCGAAACCCTGGTGGAGTGCGTACCACACAGTCAGCCCAGCGCCTTTCGCACCAGTCTCGTGATCGAGAGCAAGGCCCAGCACGGAGAGGGAACGCCAAACCAGCAACTTACCTTCGCCCATCTTGCCGCAGCTTGCAACGCCTTTTACCGCGAACGTTTTGAAGAAGAAATCAACATCCTCGAAGCCAACAACTACGTCAGCGAAATCTGGCTCAAGAACGCCCGCACCCGTTTGGCTGAATCCGGTCTTTGGGGTAAGGCCATCGCCGAAGGCCGTGGCTTTCTGCTGCGCGTGGGTCGCCATTCCGGGGCCGAGAGCGTTACGGTGGATGCCCCGCGCAAGATCAAGATACTCGGCGCTCAGGGCCAGCCGCCTACGTGGCAAGAGGCTGCCACCACCGTCTGGCTTGCCGCCACCGAGCCCGGCGCAATAAAAGGCATGTGGCCCTTCGGCTGGGTTTTCGTGCGAACGCGCTAACACCCCGCATGACCCTCCTGCTCCTCACCATCGGTGGCTCGCACCAGCCGATCGTCACCGCGCTGCGTGAAGCGCGGCCCGACTTCGCGGTATTTTTCTGCACCGACCTCGATCCGGCCACCGGCAGGGCGGGGTCGCGCGTGCAGATCGAAGGCAAAGGCCTGTGCATCAAGGCGAAGCCGAACGACGACAAGCCGACGCTGCCGAATATCCCCTCGCAGGCAAACCTGACCGAAGGCAGCTACGAGGTCGCGATCGTTCCCGCCGACGATCTGGATGGCGCGCACAGCGTCATGCGGCGGACGCTTGCCGATGCACGCCGGCGTTACCCGGCGGCGCGCCTGCTGGCCGACTACACCGGCGGCACCAAGACGATGACTGCCGCACTGGTGCTCGCTGCGCTGCAGGACGACGACGTCGAACTACAACTCGTCGCCGGTAGCCGCGCCGACCTGGTGAGAGTAGCGGAAGGTACGCAAGCGAGCGTACCCGCCGCAGTCGAGGGCGTGCGCCTGCGGCGCGCCATGCGCGCCCATCTGACGGCCTGGCAGCGTCATGCCTACGGCGAGGCCGCCGCCGGCTTGCGCCGCCTGCCGCAGCCGCGCGACGCCGGTCTGCGCGCAACACTGGCCCGTGCACGCGACATCTCCGCCGCTTTCGCCGCGTGGGATGATTTCGACCATGCCGGCGCCGCCAGCGTATTGCTCGACACCTATGTCGCCGTCGCCGCCGAGCCCCTGCGCGATCATGTGCCCGCGCTGCGCCTGCTGGCGGGCGAGGCGTCGACGAAGCGCACCGGACTCCAGCTCTGGGATCTTTGGTTGAACGCACAGCGCCGCGCCGTGGCGGGGCGCTATGACGATGCCGTGGGCCGCGCCTATCGCCTGATCGAATGGACTGCGCAATGGCTGCTGGAAACCCATGCGCAGCTTCGCACCGCCGACCTGCCCGGCGCGATCGCCGAGAAGGCTGGCATTGCGCCGGGACGCGACGGCCGTTACCAGGCCGGTCTGCATGCCGCCTGGATGCTCGTGGCAGCGCATGTCGGCGGCGCACCGGCAGCCTTTATCGGTGCCCAGCAGAGCGCGCTGCTCGACCATCTGCAACGCCGCAACCGCTCGATTCTCGCCCACGGCTTTGCGCCCATCGACGCCGCCGACTGGCGCGCCTTCCAGGTCTGGCTGGAAACTGCCTTCATCCCGATGCTGCAGGGCAGCCTGCAACAGGCCGGCGTGCGCAGCGTGTTTCCCCAGTTGCCGGATATTTATCCGTGGGATAGGGATAACGCATGCTGAATCCCGCCCTTCACGTCCTGCTGGTCTCGGCACAGGTCGCCGACATCGTAACAAGCTTCCCCAATAGCCGGAGACCCCAATGCGCGCTGTGAAACTCAAAGCACATATCGACAGCAGCCATCGCATCGAAATTCAGTTGCCCGTCGACGCGCCCGAAGGCGATGCGGAAGTCATTGTCCTGATCCCTGACCCTCCATCACCCACAGAAAAGGGACTACGCTCGCTTTTCGACAATCTGGATCGTCATCCGCCACGACAGTGCTACTCGAAAGAGGAAATCGACGCTTATCTGGCCAAAGAACGCGCGAGCTGGGATTGATTCATGGTTGCTGCTCAGATCGCATACCACTTTCAGATTTTGCGCTTCCTTTTCCGAAGAAGCGGCGTTCGGGCTCGGGCGCACAGAGACTGTCAGCCTGGAAAAAGGGCAACATTGATATGATTCAGCAGCAAACGCAGGGGACCTTGCCATGCACACCCTCGATCACCTGAACCGCCACCGCGACGATCTCCTGGCACTAGCCAGTCGTCATCGCGCGATCCGCGTTCGCATCTTCGGCTCTGTCTTGCGGGGCGACGATCACAACGAGAGCGACATTGACCTGCTGGTGGAATTCGCACCCGACGCATCGTTGCTCGATCTTGTCGGACTCCAGCAGGACGCCGAAGCGCTGCTCGGGCGGCGCGTGGATATCGTCACACCGGACGGGGTAAGCCCATTCCTTCGGGAACGCATCCTGGATGAGGCGCGTCCGTTGTGAACCACGATCCGACGGTTTTTCTCAAACACATCCGGTTGTGCCTTGACCGGATTGGCGATTACGTTCGGGATGGACGAACAGGATTCATGGCCGACCCGAAAGCCCAGGATGCCGTGATCCGCAATCTCGAGATCATCGGCCAGGCGGTCAAGGATTACGACGCGGAGGCGCTCGCCGCTGCCGCGCCTTCGGCCCCCCCGGCACCGGATCGCTGCCCTGCGCAGCGTGCTCGCCCACCAATATCTCGGGGTGGATCTGCACCGTGTCTGGAATATCGTCGAATTCGAGCTTCCCCGACTGCGCGAAGCGATATCGAGGCTGCCTTCGTGAGGCGCCGGTTAAGGGGATGGCCGGCATGACCGCCTTCCCCCTCGCCCGCTATCGCCTCGAATGGCAGACGAGCACGTTCGTTCGGCTGCCCGACTACGCCGGCTCGATGCTTCGCGGTGCTTTCGGTCACGCCCTGCGCAAGCTGGCGTGCATGACCAAGCAAAAGAATTGCACCGGCTGTCCATTGCTTTCGAGCTGCCCCTATCCGGCGATCTTCGCCCCGCCGCCGCCGGCCGCGCACACGCTGCAAAAGTTCTCGCAGATCCCGGTGCCCTACATCATCGAACCCCCCGACTGGGGCGCGCGCCAAGTCGGCGCAGGCGAGGCATTCGCCTTTCACCTCGTCCTCATTGGCCGCGCACTCAGGGAATTGCCATTGATCATCCTCGCCTGGCGGCGCGCATTTGCCCGCGGCGTGGGCGCCGGTGACGGCACCGCCGAACTCGTGCGCGTCGTTCATTGCGGCGAAACGCAAGAGACCGAAATTCATCGCCCCGACACCGGCACGCTCGCCCCGCATGCGCAGGCAATTACGTTCAGCACCGCGGACAACGACGGTGCGGAGCAAAGCCAACTCACTCTGCATTTCATCACCCCGCTGCGCTTGCAGAAAAATGGCCGCGCCCTGCCGCCTGAGAAGCTTGATGCGCGCACCCTGCTCATGGCCCTGGTCCGACGCGCCAACCTGCTCGCCGAATTCCACGCCAACGGAGCGCTGGTCGAAGATTTCACGGCGCTACTCGCCGCGAGCGCCCGCGTTCAAGACAGCAAACACCTCGTTTGGCGAGACTGGACGCGCTTCTCCAGCCGTCAGCAACAGAAAATGGCACTCGGTGGCGTGGTCGGAGACTGGACCATCAGCGGTCCTCTCGCCCCGTTTATCCCTTTCCTGCATCTGGGCGAATGGCTGCACGTGGGCAAGGAAGCTGCGTTCGGACTCGGTCGTTACACGCTTGGTGCGCGCGAAAAAATACACATCATCGCCGCTGGCGCAAAAGTTCGCGACTGCGCGCCGCAACGCATTGGGGGAAGGGAGGAAATTACCTGAGATCGGTTTGTATGAAGCCCTGAAACCAAAGGGATTGAGACCTGGTCTGATTTTCATCATGCTCCTTTTACGGTGTTTGTATGAAGCCCTGAAACCAAAGGGATTGAGACAATTATGTGGTGCCTTCACCCACACTTTCCAGGTGGTTTGTATGAAGCCCTGAAACCAAAGGGATTGAGACTCGTACCGCCACCCTTTAACTCAATCCCTTTTGCTGTTTGTATGAAGCCCTGAAACCAAAGGGATTGAGACGCCCTCACCGCCCTCGTTATACAGGTTATTGTATGTTTGTATGAAGCCCTGAAACCAAAGGGATTGAGACGATAGGCTGCGATTTGCAATACGGTCAAATTCGTGTTGTTTGTATGAAGCCCTGAAACCAAAGGGATTGAGACAATCCCGTTGCCACAGTCCGTCTCGTACAGACAAGGTTTGTATGAAGCCCTGAAACCAAAGGGATTGAGACGCCTTGCAGGGCGTCCAATGAGATGGTGCGTTGGTTTGTATGAAGCCCTGAAACCAAAGGGATTGAGACTCCACGGCGGCGAGGGAGTTGTCGGCAATTCGAAAGTTTGTATGAAGCCCTGAAACCAAAGGGATTGAGACAGGTATTGATGTATGGCCTGATCGAGATGGCGAAAGTTTGTATGAAGCCCTGAAACCAAAGGGATTGAGACCTGTGCTACACCATGATGTTGAAGATTATTAAATAAGTTTGTATGAAGCCCTGAAACCAAAGGGATTGAGACTGCACAGGGCCGTTGGCGTTGATGACCAGCGCGGGGTTTGTATGAAGCCCTGAAACCAAAGGGATTGAGACACTTCAGATTGCTCGTTTAAGTCTTGGCAGATTGTTTGTATGAAGCCCTGAAACCAAAGGGATTGAGACTCCGCCGCCGCAACAGAATCCATGTGCAAAATCTGTTTGTATGAAGCCCTGAAACCAAAGGGATTGAGACGGGCGTGACCCGTCCGGCTTCGTCTTTTTGCTCATGGGTTTGTATGAAGCCCTGAAACCAAAGGGATTGAGACGTAATCGGGGTGTTGCCGGAGTTTTAGGGATAGGGCTGTTTGTATGAAGCCCTGAAACCAAAGGGATTGAGACGCCTTTCGACGCCCGGTCGATGCGGTGTTATTGCGTTTGTATGAAGCCCTGAAACCAAAGGGATTGAGACTTGAAACATCCGCTTCTTTCGCCATTTGCTCAGCGTTTGTATGAAGCCCTGAAACCAAAGGGATTGAGACGTGGCGCTGGAACTGGGCTTCGTCTTTGGTCATAGTTTGTATGAAGCCCTGAAACCAAAGGGATTGAGACGGGGGGTAGGTGTGGAACAAGCTCGCCATCGACGTTTGTATGAAGCCCTGAAACCAAAGGGATTGAGACATGAGGCATGAACCGCCGCGGGGCTCGCCGCTCACCACACGGCAAGCTTGCCGCACTGGTGTTTGCGTCGGCGCCGATCTACTCTGTCTGGCATGAGCGATGCGGCGCGAACCCTGTTCCTGGTGTGTTACGACATCTGCAACCCGAAGCGGCTGTATCGGGTGCACAAGTATCTGCTCGGCTACCGGGTGGGAGGGCAGAAGTCGTTCTTCGAGTGCTGGCTGACGGCGGCGGAGCTGCGCGAAGTGAGGCGGACGCTCGAGCAACTGCTTGAACCGGATGAGGACCGGGCGCATATCTTCCAGCTCGACCCGCGCATGAAAAGCGAAGGCCTCGGGCTGGCGACGCAGCCGGTCACCGATGTGTTCATGATCGTCTGAGCCAATGACGAGCCTCTATGTGGATCGGCGCGGAGTAACGCTGAAGGCGGATGGCGAAGCGCTGGTGTTCTACGAGAACAGCGAGCGCGTCGGCACGGTGCCGCTGGCGCCGCTATCGCGCGTTTTCCTGCGCGGCGACGTGACGCTGTCCTCGTCGCTGCTTGGCAAGTTGGGCGAGCGCGGCATCGGCGTGGTGGTGCTGTCGGGCCGCAAGGCCGAACCGACCATGCTGCTTGCCCGGCCGCACAACGATGCCGCGCGTCGCGTGGCGCAGTACCGGCTGTCGCAGGATGCCGAATTCTGCCTGCGCTTTTCACGCGGCGTCGTAGCGGCCAAGCTGCGCTCGCAGGCGGCCTTTCTGGCGGAGCGGCGCGACGAGGATCCGCGCTCGCGCTACGTTCTCACGCATTCGCTGCAGCGCCTGGAAAATGCCATCGCCAGCGTAAATGAACAAACGTCCGCGGGTTCTCTGCGCGGACTCGAAGGCGCCGGCGCGGCGGCCTACTTCGAAGGCTTTGGCGATCTGCTGCCCGAGCGGCTCAAGTTCAAGACGCGTAACCGGCGCCCGCCGAAAGACCCGGTCAATGCCGCGCTTTCGCTTGCGTACACCTTGCTGCACGCGGAGACAGTGATGGCGCTCTACGGCGCGGGCTTCGATCCGTTCATCGGCTTTTATCACGCGCTCGATTTCGGGCGCGAGTCCCTGGCCTGCGACGTGGTGGAACCCCTGCGGGTGGAGGTGGATCGCCATTTGCTGGGGCTGTTCCGCAGCGAAAAACTGCGCGCCGACAATTTCTCCATGGTCGATGGCGCCTGCCTGCTCGGCAAGGCAGGCCGCGCCTGCTTCTACGCCGAGTGGGAACCGCTGGCCGAGCGCTTGCGCAAGTGCCTCGCAGAGGCCATGTCCGATGTGGCGGCGGCGGTGAGCCAGGCCGGCGCGTTGGATGCATCAATGTCAAGTGCGGCACACCCCCCCGATGCCGCCGAGGCGTTTTGAGCGTGAGCAAACAGGCTTACGTCATCGGTTATGACATCGCCAACCCGCGCCGCCTGCAGCGCGTGCATCGGGAGATGTGCAAGCACGCCACGCCGCTGGAATACAGCGTATTCCTTCTGGTCGGGAACGAACTGGCGAAAGATCATTGCCTGGCGCAAATGGCCGGCCTGATCAAGGACAGCGAAGACGACGTGCGCTGTTACCCGCTGCCCGTTCGCGGCTTTCAGGGCCGCGTCGGCCGCGCCAGCCTGCCGGCCGGCATCCAATGGACCGGATTGCCGGCGGCGATCGCGTGACGCTCGGCAAGCTTGCCGCGCTGGATTCCCCCGCCCGGCACCGCTACCATGTCGGCATGAATCAAACCTTCTCAGGTAAACGTCCCGGCATCACTTGGTTCGTCTCCCGCCACCCCGGCGCAATCGAGTGGGCCAGGCGCCAGGGTCTTGCCATCGAGCGCTGGGTAGCACATCTCGACCCGGCAGGGGTCGGAGCCGGCGACACCGTCATCGGCACGTTGCCGGTGAATCTCGCCGCTGAAATCTGCAAGCGCGGTGTGCGCTATCTCCACCTGTCGCTTGAAGTGCCTGCAGAATGGCGCGGGCGTGAGCTTTCGGCAGACGATCTGCTGATGCTCGCCGCGCATATTGAGCCCTATCGCATCGAATCGATGACGCGCGACTTATCCTCGGCACTTGCATGAACTACGACACTCACGTCTGCCTGGTTTCCGCGCAGGCCACGCCAAACCTGATCGCTGCAATCGACAAACAATGGCGAGCGCGCCGCGTGGTCCTCGTCACCAGCAGCGAGATGGCGGACCATGCGAACCACTTGGAGCGCGTACTCAAGCGGCGTGGAATAGCGGTTGAACGTTTGTCCATAAATGACGCATACGACTACTTCGGGCTCTACGAAACGCTCTTCAACTTCCTTGCCCGGCAAACAGGCACGGTCGCACTGAACGTGACTGGGGGTACCAAGATCATGGCGATGGCGGCGCAGGAAGCGTTTCGCGATGCAAAAACGCCTGTGTTCTACGTCAATGTAAACACCGACGCAATTCTCGTGATTGGCGATCGCGAGCGCAACGCCTCCTTGTCCGGCAAGGTGGGACTGGTGGACTTTCTGGAGGCTCACGGTTACACGTTTGCGAACGGGACACGCCCGGCCAAGCCGAGTGTCACGCGCGAGGAATCGGACCTCACGCTGCGGATAGTGGACGGGGTAGAGAAATTCGGGCCATCGCTCGGCGAACTGAACGCCATTGCAGCGCAAGCCAAAGGTTCGCTGCTCGGCAAACTGGATGAGCGCCAGCGCGACTCGATCAACCTCAACGCCATCGTCGATCTCTTCGTCGAAGGGGGCCATATTCATCGCAAGAACCATAGCCTTCGCTTTGCTTCCGAGCCTTCGCGCCTTTTCGTCGGCGGGGGGTGGCTGGAGCAGCATGTGTTCAAGGCGATGGCCGACCTCGCCGGCGCCCGGCACTTCGCCGACTACGGCATGAACATGAAGATCCTGGCGCCGAACGGCGCCACCTCGAACGAAATCGACGGTGCATTCCTGTATCGGAACACACTGCATCTCATCGAATGCAAGGCCGCGAATCTGGCAAACACCGGAAACTCCGGCGACGACAAGGGAACCGAGGCAATCTACAAACTCGAAACCCTGCTCAAAATGGGCGGCCTGCGCACCCGCGGCATGTTGATTGACTATCGCGGCCGCCTCTCGACCGCATACGGAGCTGGCGACAAAAAGCGCGTGGAAGCCAATTTCGCCCGAGCCAAGGCGGCCAACATCCGCATCGTGTCCGGCGGCGCCATCAAGACGCTGAAAAACGAAATCTCGCACTGGATCGGATGAGTATGATTTTGCCTCCCCTCAAGGGGGATCAAGACAATTTCTCCCGCCGCGTTCTTCTCGCCGTCACCGGGTTGACGCCGCAGATCGTCACTGAAACGCTTTACGCGCTGGCAGTGACCCAAGCCAAGCCGTGGGTTCCAACCGAGATCCGGCTGATCACAACGGCTGAGGGGGCGGAACGGGCGCGGCTGTCTCTGCTCGATCCGAAGGAGGGCCAGTTCCATGCGCTCTGCCGCGATTACGGGCTGACCGGGCAAATCGCGTTTTCGCCTGAGAACATCATGGTGATCCGCGATGCGAGCGGTGTGTCGCTCACCGATATTCGCACGCCGGAAGACAACACCCTCGCAGCCGACGCGCTGCTCGCCGAAGTGCGCGCGCTGTGCGCCGACGAGACCTGCGCCCTGCATGTGTCTATCGCGGGCGGCCGCAAAACGATGGGATTTTTTCTCGGCTACGCGCTTTCGCTCTTCGGCCGATCCCAGGATCGACTGTCGCATGTGCTGGTCAACGAGCCGTTCGAGTCGCTGCGCGAGTTTTACTTCCCGCCTGCCCAGCCGCGCGTGCTTCACACGACCGCCGGGCGTCCGATACATACAGCGGATGCGCAGATAATGCTGGCCGAAATTCCCTTTGTGCGCCTGCGCGACGGATTGCCGCGCGAGGCGCTGGCGCACGGCGCGCCTTTCGCTTCACTCGTCTCCACGGCCCAACTGGCCATCGACCCGCCAACGCTGCGCTTTGACTTTCAACGCATGCAAGTCTGGTGCGGTAACCAGGCCGTCACACTGCCCCCCGCGCTGTTCGCTTGGTATGCCTGGCTCGCGGAATGCCGGGTAGCCTGCCGCGGCGAAGATGGATTCGTGCGGCATTCCGACGAATCACCTGATCGCTACTTGGCGATCTACGAGGTGGTGGTCGGCCGAAACCATCCCAGCCTGGAGAAGGCGCGCCTGGCCACACGACACGGCCTGGAGCCAGCGCAATTCGAGCAGAATCGTTCGAAAATCAACCGCCGACTCGCGGCCTCCCTGTCCCTAGCATCTGCGCCTTACAAGGTGTGCACCCAAGGCGAGCGCCCCCATACACGCCACGGCATCGCGCTGCCGCCGGCCAGAATTTTCTTCGCGTAAAGGGTTGTGCAATGCCCGCGGCTCGACGCGCTGCTCAAGCCCGGCGCGGATCGTCATCGGACTACACCCGTGGATAGTCGGCCGGCAACCCGGCACGGCCGGCCTCGAACAGACCGGGTTCAGTCGCCTCAGCGCACGGTCTTGAGTGCGGCCGCAACGCGGGCAACGCGCTTGCCCTGGAAACGCGCCACGGCCAGATCGTCGTCGCCCGGCAGCGCGCCATTGCTCCCCGAAACCGAGGACGCTCCATAGGGGGTGCCCGCCTTGAACAGCGCCGGGTCGGCATACCCCGTCGGCACCAGGATCAGGCCAAGATGCGCCATCGGCGCATAGAGCGAAGTGATGGTCATCTCGTTGCCCCCGTGCAGGGTCGAAGTCGACGCGAACGCGGAGCCTGCCTTGCCCACGAGCGCGCCCTTGAACCACAGTCCGCCCAAGCTGTCGATGTAGGCCTTAAGCTCGGCCGTCATGCTGCCGAAGCGGGTCGGCGTGCCGAACACGATGGCGTCGGCCCACTCGGCATCGGCTTCGGTCGGCGCCTCGTACAGTGCATTCATGCGCTTGACGCCTTCGAGCCAGCCGGGCGCCTGCTTCATCACCTCTTCGCCGACGAACTCGCGCGCGCGGCGCAGCCGCACCTCGGCGCCTTCGGCCACCGCACCCTCGGCGATGGCCTTGGCCAGCGCTTCGGTCACGCCGCCGCGGGAATAAAAAGCGATCAGTACATTGGTAGTCATCATTGCTCTCCTGGTTGTCGATGAATCCATATTCAAGCCAAATCGAACAGGATCACCTCAGCCTGCTCGCCTTTTTCCAGCACCAACTCGGCCACGCCGGTCGCCTTGAGCGCATCGCCCGCTTGCAGGGGCTGGCCATTTACCGTCAGCTTGCCGCGCGCTACGTGCACATACGCCTTGCGCGCCGGAGCGAGCTTGTGGCCGATGCGCTCGGCGCCGTCGAGCAGCGCCGCGTATACGGCCGCATCCTGATGGATCAGCACCGAACCTTCGCGCGCGTCGCTGGAGGCGATCAGGCGCAGGCGGCCGCGCCTGGATGCGGCATCGAAATGCCTCTGCTCGTAGCTCGGCCGGATGCCGGTGACATTGGGCTCGATCCAGATCTGCAGGAAGTGCGTCACGCCGTCCTTGGAATGGTTGTGCTCCGAATGCAGCACGCCCTTGCCCGCGCTCATGCGCTGTACGTCCCCGGGAACTATGCTGGAACCGTTGCCCATATTGTCTTCGTGCGCCAGCGCACCTTCGAGCACGTAACTGATGATTTCCATGTCGCGATGACCGTGGGTGCCGAAGCCACCCCCCGGGAGAATGCGGTCCTCGTTGATCACGCGCAGGCTGCCGAACCCCACGTGCTCGGGATCGTGATAATCGGCAAACGAAAAAGTGTGGAAAGACTTCAGCCAACCGTGGTCGGCATAGCCGCGCTCATTACTCCTGCGAACCTGTAACACGTCAATCTCCTATATGTTCATTCTGATGTTTTGAATGTGCAGATATGATGGTAGGCTTGCAGTTATCGAAATAAAAGCGAATAATTTTCACCCAATGCTTCAATTTAATTGAATATCTATCCCTGAGATGAAACTGACCCTGGACGCCCTGCAGGTCATGGACGCGATCGAGCGCCAAGGCAGCTTTGCCGCCGCCGCGGCCGAGCTGCACCGCGTGCCCTCCGCCCTCACCTATACGGTGCAGAAGCTGGAGCAGGATCTGGACGTAGCGCTGTTCGATCGCAGCGGCCATCGCGCCCGGCTAACGCCCGCCGGGCAGGAACTGATGCAGGAAGGCCGGCAGTTGCTGCGCGCCGCCGGCGAACTCGAATGCCGCGTGAAGCGCGTCGCCACCGGCTGGGAGACGGAACTGCGCATCGTGCTCGACATCATGATCCCGGCAGTGCAGTTGTTCCCGTTGATCGCGCAGTTCTACGCCGAGGAATCGGGCACCCGCATACGGCTGGCGCACGAGGTGCTCGCCGGCACCTGGGATGCGCTGGTGTCGGGACGGGCCGAACTGGCCTTGGGCGTCTCGGGTGAAGTGCCGGCCGGCGGCGGCTATGCCATCCGCATGCTGGGCTACAAGGATTTCGTGTTTGCCGTCGCGCCTACCCATCCCCTGGCAACATTGCCCGAACCGCTCAAGCACGAACAGATACTCGCGCACCGCGCCGTCGCCATCGGCGACAGCTCGCGCAACCTGCCGCCGCGCTCCGTGGGGCTGTTGACCGGCCAGGACGTGCTCACCGTCCCCGACCTGGAGTCCAAGGTGGCGGCGCAAGTCGCGGGCCTGGGCTGCGGTTATTTGCCCGCGCATGCCGCCGCGCCGCTCATCAAGGCCAAGCGCCTGGTGGCGAAGGAGGTGGAGGAAATCAAGCCGGCGGGCAACCTCTACTACGCCTGGCGCTCGCGCGAGAAAGGCAAGGCGCTGCGCTGGTTTCTCAAGCGCCTGGAAAATCAGGAAGTGCGGGCCTCGCTGCTGCGCTATTGAGTTCTCGATTCACCCCTGCGCCAACTTCGCGCCTATGGATTCGATGCGCTCGCGGTTGACGCCGAAATCGCTACTCCCCAGGCGCGAAGCCGAGCGCACGCCTCAGACCGCCCCGCGCGTCTTCTCGCTGGCGAAATAGACGACCTTGCGCGCCCGCATCACGTCGCCCAGCGGCCGGTGCTCGGCCAGCGCATCCCAGGGATCGAACACAGCTTGCTCGACTTCCTTCGCGAAGGCGGCCGCTGCCGCGTCGTCCAGCGGCTGTTGCGGGATGGTGAGACGCGCGACCGTCAAATACGGCGCCACGTCTTCGGTCCAATTGACCGAGGCGTCCTCGATGGGCGTGCGCCGTTCATCGACGAAGAACTGCAGTTGCAGTTCGTGCAGCAGCGGCCCCGCAGCCAACTGCCTGCCGATGTCGGCCGCCCAGTCGTTCGACGCGCCCGCCAGGGGCTGGTCCCTGGCGGGCAGCAGCCGCACCCGCACAGCGTAGGGCCCGCAGGCGATCGGCACCGCGGAGTACATGCGCTCCGTCGCAAAGCCGGTGAATTTCTTTCCCATGGTTGCGGCGAACTTCGCCATCAGCTTCAACGCGCCGAACAATCCGTACCGGCCGACCAGGTACCCGAGCAGCGCCCCGTTGCCCTTGGACGCCGCCATCACCAGCCCGACGAACTCGTCGCTCTTGGGAAAAGCGAACTTCTCCTGGTTGATCAGAAGGAAATCCTGCGCATCCGTGGTATCACCCAGCGCGCCGGGGCCGCGCACGCCGCGCACCTTGATCGCGAAGCCGCGGATGTCCGGCGTCGCGTCGCGCGCGCGATCGGTGCCGCCGTTGGACAGGCGCACCCAGGCCTCGTAGGTGCCGGGGCCGGCGAACAGACCGTGCCCGGCGTGCGCGGGCAGATTGGGTAGCACATCGAGCGTGGCACGCAGCGCGAGCAACTGCTTGCGGTGCAACGCGCGGCCGTTGCCGTACTTTGCCGACTTGCGCTTTTGCATTTCCACAAATCGCTCGGCGTAGCCGGCGAAGCGCGACGCTTCGTCAGGGGCAACAGTCTCGCGCCATTCGGTGCTGGGGGCGGTCATGGGGATCCCTGTCGATAAGTAAGGAGGCGTCAGCCTTCGGCGCCGCGCTCGGCAATCTCCCGATGCACGGCAGCCATGTCGACACTCTTGGCCTGGGCAATCACCTGCTCCAGCGCCGGCGCCGGCAGCGAACCCGCCTCGGCATAGAGAATCACGTTCTCCCGAAACACCATCAGGGTCGGGATGGAACGGATGTTGAACGCACCCGCGACCTCCTGTTCCTCTTCGGTATTGACTTTGGCGAACACGACGTCGATGTGCTGTTCGGAAGCCTGCTCGAAGGCGGGAGCGAACGCACGGCATGGTGCGCACCAGGGTGCCCAGAAATCAACGATTACCACATCGTTGCCGGTGACGACCTGCTCGAAATTGTCCTTGGTGAGATCTACGGTTGCCATGCGCTTCTCCCGATAGATTTCTGAAATTATATCAGGACCAAGCGGACGGCCGTCTTTACGCTACTTCAGATCCGCCAGAAAAGCCGCGATTGCCCGCCAGTAATTCGGCTCGCCGGCGAGGCTGTCGTGGTCGGCCGGTCGGATCTCGCGCCATTGCCTGAGCCCGCCCCACGCCGCGTACAAGCGCTCGGAGTGCGGCCGCGGAATGACGCGATCGTCGCTCGCGACCAGGCACAGGAGCGGCGCCTTGATCCCCGGCGCGCGCGATAGTGAATCGAAGCGGTGCCTGAGCATCAGGCCTATCGGCAGGAAAGGATACACGCCCTTGGCCACGCTCTCGACGCTGTCGTAAGGCGAGACCAGGATCACGCCTGCCACCGGCCGCTGGGCGGCAAGATAGACGGCAACGCCGCTGCCCAGGCTGCGCCCCATCACCGCAACTCGGCCCGCATCGGCGCGCTTGGCGGCGTAATCGTAAATCTGCAAGGCATCGGCAAAGAGTTCGGCCTCGCCCGGCTTGCCTTCACTCCTGCCGTAACCGCGATAATTGAACATGAGCAGGGACCAGCCGGCGTATTGACCCGCGGTCGAAGCGAGCCAGGACACCTCCTCCGCGTTGCCGCCGAAATAGATCAGCAGCGGCGCCGGCGTTTGCGTTGGTGTCGCCTTCACCAGCCAGCCGCGCAGCCTCACCTGGTCGGCCGTGACCAGGCTCACTTCCTCGATCGCCGCGCCAGTATTGGCTTGCAGCGGATCCTGGGTGAGCGGCTGGGGAAAGAAAATCAGCCGCTCCTGGAACAAATAGATCAACACCGGAAAACCCAGCACGACGCAGCCGGCGAGCTTGAGCCAGTCGAGCAGCCTGGCTTTTAGTTTGGCGTTCACCTTAGGCTATTGCCCATTCCTGCGACAACACTTCCGCCTGTTCCAGTACCGTCTGTGTTGCCTGTTCTTGTTTGTCGGGCGGATAACCGTATTTGCGCAGAATGCGTTTCACGATGACCCGCAGTTGCGCCCGCACGTTTTCGCGCAGAGTCCAGTCGATGGTGACGTTCTTCTTCACCGTTTCCACCAACTCGCGAGCGATCTTGACCAGCGTCGGCTCGC
>ERZ1292633.1362-Hain-H41-02um-R1-1362-length-26523-cov-22_pt1 | contig 26523 bp, 25 predicted proteins | sample MGYA00564406_ERZ1292633 | MGnify/ENA primary metagenome ERZ1292633 (study PRJEB36523, sample SAMEA6512639) | groundwater metagenome | collected 2019-01-08 | study: AquaDiva: Metagenomics assemblies of 32 groundwater samples | reverse complement strand
GGCGTCGTGACACCCCATGTAACGATGCAAAGAGATGGCCACGAAACAACAACATCGCGACGGCAAGCGGTGGGGTGAAGAGCAACCCAAGATACCAGCCGACTGAGGAAGGGATACCGACGTAGTCCAGCCAACCGCCGAGGATCGTGAATGGCAGTACGAGAACCTGTGAAAAGTCCAACCCTGCTCCCCTCCCCACGCGGCTAGAAAGAGAAAAAAACGATTGCAGCCCCGTAGGCGAGAGGACGATGGGGATCAAGATAATCGCAAATGGAAGAAACCATTCAATCCAATTTTCAAGGACGAACTCGTACGAAGTCTTGAGCACCTCGAGCGGGGAATCATGCCGGACTTGATAAATAATTTCAGGCGCCGGGTTCAACAAGAGAAAGAGGAGCAACAGGGCTGCATAAGATATGAGTTGCCCATACGGATTCGCCTGCATACTCAGATCAAGGGCCATCAGCGGCAGCCACAGGATAAACCCAATGCCAATGACATCCCAAAAGTAATGACCGACGCTGGCAACAAGATCCTTGATGGTAAGCGCCCGTGCATGGCTAATCGATTGCTCAACCAGGCTCAGAGTGGCGCCAACCAGAAGGGCATTCACCGCACCGAGCAGAAAGCCTCCAACCATGCCGAGCGGCGAGGCAATCTGGGTGGCAAGCATCAGCAGGAATCCAAACCCCACCACGGCGACGATGGTCATCCAGCCTCGGACAAGAGACTGTCCAGTTTTCTGGAAGGCGCTCTGATATAGTGCGAGTGTTTCAGTCAGAATGCGTGACATGAAAGACAATAGTCTGCTGGTACTTCTTGGGTCAAGCCGTCCGCACCTCTTCGTGAGAGGTTGACTTCCCCTATTCCTATGCTTATGTGAATGCAACAGCACAGACCGATGAGCCGGGAGGAGAAATCCGATGGATATGAACCGCATGACGGTCAAACTACAAGAGGCGCTCCAGACTGCGTCGTCCCATGCCGCAAGGCGCAGCCATCAGGGCATAGATGTGGAACACCTGCTGCTTACGTTTGTGGAACAGGATGGAGGTCTCGCCTCCCCTCTCCTCGAACAGGCGGGATTATCGGTCCCTTCCGTCCGCCAGGCAGTGGAACAGGCGCTCGCCAAACTGCCTCAAGTACAGGGCGCCGGGGCAAGTCCCGGACAACTCCATGTCGCCTCGCGACTGAGTCAGGTCTTGACCAAAGCAGAAGACGAACAACGAACGTTAAAAGACGACTATCTGAGTGTCGAACATGTCATCCTTGCCATGGTTCAAGAAGGGGGAGTCTTCAAGAAACTCGGCCTGACGAAGGAACGGCTTTTGCCCGCGCTGCAACAAATACGAGGGTCTCAGCGCGTCACGAGTCAGGATCCTGAAGGCACCTACCAGGCGCTGGAGAAATATGGCCGCGACCTCACCCTCTTAGCCGGGCAAGGAAAGTTAGATCCCGTCATCGGGCGCGATGAAGAAATTCGCCGCGTCATACAAATCCTCTCACGACGAACCAAGAACAACCCGGTACTCATAGGCGAGCCAGGAGTCGGAAAAACCGCCATCGTCGAAGGGCTTGCCATTCGCATTATCAAGGGAGATGTCCCTGAAGGGCTCAAGAAAAAGCGCGTCATCACCCTCGACATGGGATCGTTGGTGGCCGGCGCAAAGTTTCGGGGCGAATTTGAGGAACGATTGAAAGCCGTCCTCAAAGAGGTGCAGGCTGCCGAGGGGCACGTCTTGCTCTTCATCGATGAGCTGCATACGGTTGTAGGAGCCGGCGCAGCGGAAGGAGCGATGGACGCTGCCAATCTGCTCAAACCCATGCTGGCCCGTGGCGAATTGCATTTGATCGGCGCGACCACACTCGATGAATATCGAAAGCATATCGAGAAGGATGCCGCGTTGGAACGTCGCTTCCAAACGGTACTGGTCGATCAGCCATCGGTGGAGGATACCATCTCCATTCTACGCGGGCTCAAGGAACGCTACGAAGTGCACCACGGCGTGCGCATTAAAGACGCTGCGTTGGTCGCCGCAGCGAAACTTTCGAACCGGTATATCGCCGATCGCTTTCTCCCGGACAAAGCCATCGATCTTGTCGATGAATCAGCGGCCCGGCTGCGTACGGAAATCGATAGTTTGCCGGCAGAACTCGATGAGGTCTCGCGCAAGGTGATGCAGCTCGAGATCGAGCGGGAGGCCTTGCGGAAAGAACAGGATCAAGCCAGTCAGGCGCGGCTGGCGACGCTTGAGCTTGAGTTGAGCGAAAAGCAACGCGATCTGAGTACGCTCAAGACCCGGTGGGATTCCGAAAAGGCCTCGGTGGCACGGCTGCGCAAGACTCGCGCAGCAATGGAGGAAGTGAAACAGACGATGGAGCGCGCGGAACGGGCCTATGATCTCAACCGCGTCGCGGAACTGCGATACGGAGAGTTGCCGCGCCTTGAGCGAGAACTCGCGTTAGAGCAGGAACAGCTCGGCAAGAAACAGGGCGAAAGCCGGCTGCTCAAAGAAGAGGTCGATGAAGACGATATCGCCGCTATCGTGAGTCGCTGGACTGGGATCCCCGTCTCCAGGCTGGTCGAAGGTGAAACGGAAAAACTCCTCAAGCTTGGCGAAATACTCCATCAACGAGTCGTCGGCCAGGAAGAAGCGGTGCAGGCTGTCGCAGATGCGGTGCTCCGTGCGCGCTCAGGCATCAAAGATCCGAATCGGCCCATCGGGTCGTTTCTCTTCCTTGGTCCGACAGGAGTCGGGAAAACCGAGTTGGCACGGACCCTTGCCGCGACGCTTTTCGATGACGACGCCAACCTGATTCGAATCGATATGTCCGAGTACATGGAGAAACACACCGTGGCCAGGCTGATCGGTGCCCCGCCAGGCTATATCGGCTATGAGGAAGGCGGTCAATTGACTGAAGCGGTTCGTCGACGACCGTTTTCCGTCATCCTGTTCGACGAAATCGAAAAGGCCCACCACGACGTCTTCAATGTCTTGTTGCAAGTCTTGGACGACGGACGATTGACGGACTCTCAAGGCCGAACCGTTGATTTTAAGAACACGGTGCTGATCATGACGTCGAACATCGGCAGCCCGCAGATTCTTGAAGCGCAGCAACGGCACGCCTCGTATGAGGAAGTCTGTTCTCTCGTCATGACGGAATTGCGAGAGCATTTCCGCCCTGAATTCTTGAACCGTATCGACGAGACGGTGGTATTCCATGCGCTGGAGACGGAGCAGCTCACAAAGATTGTGGAGATTCAACTTGAGCGACTACGAGCACGATTGACAGAGCGGCGGATCTCCCTATCCGTAACGCCGGCGGCCTTACGGCATTTGGGTGAGCGTGGTTACGATCCGGCCTATGGGGCCAGGCCCTTAAAGCGATTGATCCAGCAGGAGATTGAAACGCCGATGGCACGTCAGTTGGTCAAGGGTGAATTGCGTGATGGAGACACGGCAACCGTAGAACTGAAAGACCAGCAGATCGTGATCGTACCGACGGTAGCGGGGTAGCAGATAGGGATAGGCTGAGGTCAAGGTTCAGCGAAGGCGTGAATCGTCATCTTAGCCGAGGACGACGGATCCCCCCTTCAGATCTTGCGTCGTGCCACTGGCGCGCAACTTGTCGATCTTCCATTCTTCGGAAGACACCTGGAGCACATGGCCTTTGATCGTATGGAACTCCCCTTTCGTGAAGGCCACCAAGTCAGGCGCCTTGACGGACATCTGTAAGATCACGGTTCCCGAATCCAGATGCGTGAGCAACAGGCTCTTCGGAGTCTTATTCACTTCGTAGGCACGCTGCTCGTTGACCATCAGGGTGCTGTCGTTGAGCTTCGCCGTCACTTTCCCATTCGCGTTGAACAGGGCAAAATTCACGAGCAGGGAGCCAGTGACCGGTTTTAGCGCCACCTGAATTTGCGGAACCCCCTCGATTTCAATCATCCCGTCGGTGTTGCGGTAAAGATTCGAACCTACTTCCACATCCATGTATGGCCTCATTTCATTCTGCTGTGAGCATCGTTCATTATAACTTCTTAATGCGATCCAGAATCAACGCGATACATCCGCCGAGCAGCCCCCCTCCCATGATGGTCGTGAACAGTTCGACCAATTTGAGTTCCCACACGGACCCCTGCGCTTGCATGGCTTCACGAATGCCGCCCTGCAGCATGATCACGGCCAGCGCCATAGTAGCACCGACAACGAACCACCAGAGAAAGACTTTTACACTCGGTAACACAGGGAATCCTCAAAACTCCATTCGGCGATCGAGGCTGCGGTATTGAATCGCTTCCGCCACATGCAGCAGCTCAATCTTATCAGAGCCTGCCAGATCGGCGATGGTTCTCGCCACACGCACAATGCGGCCGTGAGCCCGAGCGGATAATCCGAGTTTCGTCAACGCCTGTTCCAGCAACTCTTGAGCCGGCGTTTCCAAAGCACAATACCGCTTTAGGAGCCGCGGCTTCAACTGCGCATTCGAGTGAATCCCGTCTTGACGATACCGGTGGCGCTGCCGATCATGCGCCTCCAGAACGCGCGAACGAATCATGGCGGAACTTTCCGGCACAGGACCATGATCGTGCAAGTCTCGCACGGAGACCGGCGGAACTTCGATATGCATATCGATTCGGTCTTGAAGCGGCCCAGACAATTTGGCTCGATAACGGCGAATTTGCTGGGGGCTGCAGACACATTCACGCGTGCGATCTCCGTAGTATCCGCAGGGACAGGGATTCATCGCAGCGATCAACATAAATCGTGCGGGGTAGCGGAGCGATCCGCTGGCCCTGGTCAGGATCACATACCCGTCCTCCAGCGGTTGCCGCAATCCGTCCAAGACAGGCCGGCGAAACTCCGGGGATTCGTCCAAGAACAATACGCCATTATGCGCCAAGGACACTTCTCCAGGCCGAGGAACTGTTCCGCCTCCGATAAGTCCTGCATCGGAAATACTGTGATGTGGAGCGCGAAAGGGACGAATCGTCAGCAGTGGATGATTCGCGGGCAATTGCCCTGATACGCTATGGACCCGGGTCGTCTCGATCGCCTCGTCCGGCTCCATGAGGGGCAGAATCGTCGGCAGGCGTTTCGCCAACATCGTCTTGCCGGATCCGGGCGGTCCCACCATCAAAAGATTGTGCCCTCCAGCTGCAGCGATCTCCAGGGCGCGCTTCGCATGGTCCTGTCCCTTCACATCGCCATAGTCGTCATCCTCAACGGGGCGAGTGGTGAAAAATCTGTCCCGGTCTACGTGAGCCGGCTCCAGCGACACCGTGCCATTGAGAAATCCCACTGCCTCGGGGAGCGTGTGAAGCGGATAGGCCTTCACACCCTGCACCACGGCTGCCTCCAGGCTGTTCTGAGCTGGCAAGAGCAAACTATAGTTGGGCCGGCAGGCAATCCCGATGGATAAGGCTCCGGTAATCGCCCTGATGTGTCCATCCAGTGAGAGTTCTCCGATACAGACTCGGCCTTGCACATTCTGGGAAGGAATAACTTCCTCTGCGACGAGAATCCCAATGGCAATGGCCAGATCGAGCCCTGCCCCTTCTTTCTTAATGCCTGCAGGAGCAAGGTTCACCGTGATTTTCTTTGCCGGAAAATGGAAGCCCGTATTCTTGAGCGCGGAACGGACGCGATCGCGGCTCTCCCTCACGATGGCATCGGGCAGGCCGACAACTGAAAACTGTGGAAGCCCTCCGGCAATATCGACTTCCACATCGATCAAATGCGCATCGATACCGACGAGTGCCGCACTCAGAACTTTTGCGAGCATATGAACTCCGGTGCAAGGCGTGGAGCTGGTGGATTATAGGAACCGTGTCGAATCGTTGCAATCGAAACAATGGAAAATGATAGGAAAATGGTTCCATTTCCCTATCGCTCTTAGGCCAATTCAACCGCTAGCACCCTCCTCTCCCCTTCTGTATAATCTCCCCCCATGTCTATCCAGTCTCTCTCCCTACGATCAAGCCTGCGAGTACATGCCTCACACATCCTGTCGCCCGGCCCGATGCCGGTGTGTTTACTCCTTGGTGGCTTGATCATTGGAACAGGCAGCCCGATCTTGGCCCAAATGCCTGGCCGTGCAACCACTCCATCGGGACCAGTTGGAGCAGCGATGGCCGTCCTTGCAACGCTGCAGGATGCCAATGTGCTTCCACCCGAAGGGACTCCTGAAGGGAATCGTGTTATCAAGTCGGTCATCCAATTTCAATCGGTGTATCTCAAGAGCAGTGATTCGGCGGTGCAAACATTTTTGAGTGACGCATTTGCGGCACAGAAAGGCAGCGAGGCAAACGAAGCCGCGTCTCGATTCCGCTCAACAGGCTGGACGTCGAATACGCTTGAGGCGCTGAGTGAACAGTGGGGCGTTACGGCGATCGATCAGCGAGAGCGGTTGACGCCTGGCTTCGGCCAATTCAACGTCAGTCCTGCAGATTTTGATGTCTTGATGGAACTTGTTACGAAGGCACGGACGGCCTTGGAGCAACGGGGGCAGAACATACATCAGGTGTTCGCGCAACGACGGCGGGAGATGCCGGGCAGCACACAATGAAGCTCCCCGCAGCGAGCTGCGGGGTATCTTGCGAAATTCTGCGAAGCCACTACCCTCCTTCGCCCCAACCTCCGCCAAGGCTTCGGTGGGCCGCCGAAGCTTCAGCGAAGGCGGCAAGGCTATGGAGGGTTCTCCTCGCCTTCATCCCCGTAGCAATCTACGGGGTATTTGGCGAAGGAGAATAACAGCAACAGGGAGGACTCAATGGCAACGAAAGCCTATATCCTAATCAAGGTCAAGGCCGGGAAGACAAAAGATGTCCTACAGACACTTAAGCGCCTTACCGGCGTCGAACAAGCCCACTCCTGCTTCGGACGGCCTGATATTATTCTGTTCATCGCGGTCTCGGACGAGCGCGCCCTCTCGGATGTGGTGATTACAAAAATCCATCAAGTCGAGGGGGTGGAAGAAACAGATACGCATATCGTCGCGGACACCTAGCCCCTCCGGAAGGTTCAGGCTAAGGTTAAGGTTGAGAAAAGTTCTGTTCCTCACTCAGCCTTAGCCTTGACCTCATCCTCGCTCTCGTTGTTGAGGTCTACTCGCGCAAGGACGAGACGAAAACGCTGGCTCCGCCAAGCTCTGCTGAACGGTAGCAGGCATCGGACACCTCGACGGCCCGACAACCATCGCGCCCGGTAATAGGCGGTGGGCTGTTCGTTTCAATGGCAAGGACAAAGGCGCGGAGCGTGGCGAGGATCGTCTGCTGCGGCTGGACGGCCCATTCCACAGGAGCGCTATCACCAATGACCCCGTTCACCCGCTGATGAAACCAATCAGCGGTGATCTGCCCCTGAGTTCCCACCCACTCCGTTCGTGCAACCCTTCCCGCTTCGACTCGTGCAACGTCGAAGAGACATCGCAGGCCGCTTGTAGTCTCTGCCTGCACGATCGCCATTGAGTCTGGTGCTACGCTCGGAAGCTGGTCCAACTCGCAGCGAACGGCGACCACCTCCTCGCCGGTGAGAAAGGGCACCAGATCCAAGAGGTGAATCCCAAACTCCAAGAGTGCCCCGCGCTGACCCGGCATCGATGACCTGAGATGGGCGCTGGCTTTTGATTCAATCCGACTCGTGAAGGTGGCGTACCGAAGCCGGCCGATCTCCGGCAAATGTTCTTTCAAAAGTAGAATCGTCGAATCGAAACGCAAGGTCTGTGCGGTCATCAGCAACAGACCTGCCTCCTCTGCCGCCGCCACCATCATTCGCGCTTCTCGTCCTGTCGGTGCTAATGGCTTTTCAATGAGAATTGGCTTCCGCTCCTTTACCGCTTCTAGACAGATCTCTAGGCAAAGCGCTGGAGGGGTCACCACGACGATCGCCTCTACCCTCGGATCGGCAATCAAGGCACGATAGTCCCCATAGACAGGGACGTCCATCGTCGAGAGCGAAGGCAGTCTCTCCCCTATCCGTTTCCGGCAGAGAGCGGCAAGGCTTACCCCCGGCAGATCATGCAGAAGATGCTGAATATACCGGCTGCCATGCCTACCGGCGCCGATGAGACCTATTCTAAGCGGCATAGTCGCCATACATCCATGATGATGATGGAACTGTAATCATCATCGAACCCTGGGTCAACTAAAACTCGATCAAGGCGGAAGAAGCAGTGTGACCGGTGGGAAAAACACAACGAGCAGTGGAAATTGAATAACGCTCCCCGCAGCAGCTACTCCGCCAAAGTAGCCACTTCAGCATGGTTTTCCTAAGACGAATTTGTGGCCGGATGCTAGGTCAAGCAATGCCTCCAATAGGTTTTCTATGACCGATTTAGAACGGCAGCCGCTCAGACGCACTTTGTATTGGAAGAGGCTAGATCTTGCGGTCAAGGTGTGCCTTCTATATCATATCGGTATGGCACTACTTGAACGCATCAGCGTCGATCCAGCGGTTCGCTTCGGTAAACCCTGTGTGCGGGGTACGCGGCTCACAGTCGGTGAAGTGCTGGGGCATCTTACCGGGGGTATGACCGAGGCAGACCTGTTTTCAAATTTTCCCCAGCTCACGCATGAGGATGTGCTCGCGTGTTTGGCGTATGCTGCAGAACGTGAGCGTCGTACCTTGTCGATTCCCGCCACCTGAGAGCTTGTGCGTCTGCTGCTGGACGAAAACCTATCCGAGTCAGTCATTCCCGCGATATTCGATCTATACCCGGAGTCCCTCCATGTTCGCTTACTGGGTGCGGGGGGTGCAGCGGATGATATTGTGTGGCAGTTAGCGAAAGCGCATGAGTGTTTGTTGGTGTCACGAGATGAAGACTTTCTTCGCTTGAGCATCATGCGAGGGGCACCACCAAAAGTTGTTTGGCTTGCAGTCGGTAACCGGTCCAACCAGAAATTGTCAATCTCTTGCGGATGCATCATCAGGAAATCCATGAGTTTAGCCGTCACGAGCTAGCCACCGTCCTGACCCTCAGCTTCTAACACGCATGACTCATGAGAGTTCGTGATGAAATCGTGCCAATAGGCCAGAATCACCTCTAGCCCAGTGCCTCTCGCCAAGAAGCTCGCAGATTGACAGCCCAACAGTCTGATCCCTATAGTACGCGCGCGATATGTCAGCCCTGTCTGATGAGAGTGCCCACAGCAAAGCCTGATGGAGAAGAGATTGCCGCAATGACAACGACCACTGCTCCCTTTACCTTGGATCAAATCGGCACAGGCACCGCTCGCTTTCCGAGCGGCATCGCCATTCCTACACTGACTGATGCTGCCGCCGATCCCTATATCCAGACACGCATCTCGAAACATGTGCATGTAGACTGTATTCAGTTTTGGCCTCAGGAAAAAGGGCTCTACCCAGGGCTCGTCCTCTTACATGAAGCCTGGGGGCTCACCGCGCAAATTAAGGATCTTGGAGCCAGACTGGCCTGCGAAGGCTACGGCGTCATCATTCCGAACTTATACGCTCGGCTGGGTGGCATGGTCACGGCCAACGCAGAGGTTGCAGATGCGCTCATGGGCAAGCTGAACGAATCGCTCGTACTACAAGACATCAATTCTTGCTGTGAGTTCTTCAATACGCGCGACTACATTAAACGAAATATCCATGGCGTGGTTGGCTTCGGCATGGGTGGATCCTATGCGCTCCGGTTCGCCTGCCAACGGAAACGGCTTCGAGCCGCTGCCGTCTATTACGGCCGAGTCATGCAGCCTGAAACCCCAATCAAAGATTTGTTCTGTCCAACACTCTATCACCAGGCCGGTCAGGACCAATGGGTGCCAAGCCAGGATGTAGAACGGTTGCGCGCTGCCGCGGCCGAGCACCACAAACGCGTCGAGATCAGGACTTACCCCAATGCTCCCCATGCCTTTTGTAATGAACAGCGAGTGGAAAACTACCGTGCCGATACAACGGCAGAGGCCTGGGAAGCAACTGCCGCGTTTCTGAGGAACTGCTTTCAAGGTACCTAACTCACTTTCCAAAAGCATTGTGTCAAAAACCCCCGCTTGAGGGTCTGGGCGGAAGCACGGTAGAGTAGCGCAATGCGCCATCACATCCTCGTGGCTCGACCAACCCCCTCACGAATCGGCATTGCACTTGCCATGGCGATCGTCTCGCTACTCATGGCCTGGCACAATGCCACGGCAGATGAATCTCTTCCGAGCTCCACGCCAGATTTTCCGTCAGTCATTCGTGCCCATTCCGATCAACTGGCCAAGATAGACTCCGATAAGGAAGCCATCAGCCTATTTGTATCGGCAATCGGTCCCGCGCTCCAGCTGGGCGATGCGGCTCGGACTTTAGGCGCCAACCCCTTGCAGCCCAAGCTCGCTAACGAACTCCTGGTATCGGAATTGACCGCAACAGTTCATCGGTTAATGGGTAGTCTGGCAGCCTGGCGCCTCGCCTCGACCATCAGACAGGCGGTAGGAGACCAACAACTGTCAATGCAAACCGATCGACTATACGGATCTCCGCAAAGCAGAGCATGGCTCCATCAGCAGGGAAAAACTGCCAGGCATGACACACTCAATCCACTGTCTGACATGGTTGCCTCCTCAGAATGGGGCAAAGGGATTCAGGGAGAGTCTGCATCATCGATCCCACTGATAACAGTCCTAGAGAAAGCCGCTCGCCTGGAATTGGACGCCATGCAGGCGAGCTATCAGGAATGGGATTGGATACGGAGTTGGAAGGATCGGGTGCGTGGGCTACGAGGGCAGGCCCGGCTCTGCGGGACCTGGCAGTGGATCATTCATAACCATCAGCAGCACCATCAGGAGCAGAAGCTGACACTGCTCTTCCCTCCGGCAGGGAATACGAAGGCTACCCTGCTGGGACTCGCGGAAACAATCGTCCTGGGTGAGAACGTCTACTTACGGTGGGAAGTCGGTGGCCGGATTCAAGAAGATAGCCTGCAATTCAGCAAAGAAGGGCAGCGCCTCGAAGGAACCTTTGTGAATTCCGAAGGCGGTTGGGGATCGATCAGCGGAAAGAAAACGGCCGGTTGCGCGCCATAGCCCGCGAGACGGGGGAGAGTTCGAGGTTCGAGGTTTTCTGAACTTCGAACCCTGAACTTCGAACTTCGGATCGTGCTTCACGCTCCACGGCTAGGGAGTGCAGCCCGCCAGACTCCCCAGCCTAAGAGCAGCCAGCCTATCATGAAGGCCAGCCCACCGACCGGTGTCACAGCCCCCATCCAGCGGATGCCTGCAAGAGATACCACGTACAGACTGCCTGAAAAGAGAAGCATTCCGGCGATAAAGAACCATCCGGATTTTTCAAGGCCTTGCGCTGGGTAACGATCGATAGCCAATGACACGATACAGAGTCCAAAGGCATGGTACATCACATACCTTGTTGCGGTCTCGAACACTTGGAGCATAGGCGCATCCAGAATTTCCTTGAGTGCATGGGCGCCAAAGGCGCCTGCAGCAACGCCGGACCCTGCCAAAATGGCCCCAATCATCAGGAATCGCTGAGAAGATGAATGACCCATACGTATCCTCCTAAAAGATTCGCGATTGTACCAGAAGCGCTCATGAATAATGAGCATAAGATCGTGCGTATGTGCAAGAAATACGGCCAGTTACCCCTATACCACCATTTTGGGTAAGCCTCCCCCACCTCTTGAGGAATAGCCACGCACCCCTTTTGCCACTATCCTTCACATATGATGATGTCTCAGAGAAAACAACCGCAACTGAGCGGGTGGGATAGCCCCAAGTATTTGATTGATTGTGTGCTTACAAACGTAACCAAGCAGCTTGAAGCAGACGGGTGCGTCCTCGAACGCCTCGAGACAGGCTGTAAGCCCACTACCCCTGATCATCTAAGAGTAGGAGACTTTGTACATGTTCAACTATGGGTGGAAGGCGAGGAGGCCTTTGTAGACATCCGTCTGGCGGAAGTCAGAAAGATTTACGAACACTGGATAGCGGCGGAAGTAATCCAGGTGAGCCCAAACGATCGGATAAGACTCAAACGATTTATCGATACCTCCACTGGCATACACATCGGGGGCGCTGCAGTAATCAACCATCTTCTCATTCGGGCGTAACTAGGCAGATAGGCTGAAGGGATTCAGGCTGAAGGGTTCGGAACTTCGGACTCAGACCTTCGGCCTTCACCCCTTCAGCCTGAACACCTAAGTAGTTACATTCATTTGCTTTTTGGTTTCCACTCCCTTGCGAGCTGTTGCGCCTCGGCGATCTGGTCAGGGTCCATCCGTTTGGCGATCGCATCCCGTAGCCTAGCCCCAGCCTCCATGCCCTTCACTGCCCCAAGGCTGTACCACATGTAGGCTCGGACATAGTCCTGCTGCACACCATCCCCACGCTCATACATGAGGCCAAGCTTTCTTTGCGCTAAATCATTCCCTTGATTTGCAGACAGCCGTAACCAGTACACGGCCATCTTGTAGTCCTGGGGACCACCCCGTGCATAGACAAGCAACACTCCCAGGTTAGCCTGGGCCTCCGCATGTCCCTGGACGGCGGCTTTCTCCCACCACTGCCGCGCTTGGACATCGTCCTTGGGTAGACCCTGGCCGTTGGCATAGAGCAGGCCGAGGTTAAACTGTGCAGCTGCAAGTCCCCGGTCGGCCAATGGCCGCAATTCACGCAGGGCTGTGGCGTAGTCACCGCGTTCAAGGGCAACGGCATAGCTCTCCTTGACAGCCTTATTATCGGCCCATGCAGGAACGGCAAAACAAACAAACGACAGCACAAGTGCGATACCGAATCGGAAAGATGTCCGCTGATCATCCATCAACAAGGACCTCGCAAGAAGGCATATTGTAGGAGGGTAATGAAGGGCGGCGCAAGAGCCGGGAAGAGGAAATACGTGTAAATAAGAGCACTACTTAGTGGTGATTTGATGGTGCTGGAGGCGGGAATCGAACCCGCACACCCTTGCGGATACAGGATTTTAAGTCCTGTGCGTCTGCCTGTTTCGCCACTCCAGCAGCAATGGCCGCCGGGCGGGACTCTAGCATCGGGGTCTAGGTCGGTCAAGGTCGCCGTCGAAGTTTTGAGTTGTGAGTTCGAAGTTCTGAGTTTGAAGTACCGAAAACCTCGAACTCTCCCCCTTCTCGCCTTTCTTATCAGCCCCTAACTCACAACTCAGAACCCAGAACTTCTTTGCTCGTCCTTTGGCGAGTCGATCCAACTACGCCGCTTCGATCCGTATGGTCTCATCGTCCTTGCGAATGAGAGCCTTACTGCGATCCATCACTTCTTTCACACCGGATTGAACCGTCCGATTCCATCGAGTCGCTTGCAACTGAGCCTTTCTCGCATAGCGACTGACCTCACGCCTGGTTTGTGCCCCAGTTTGCGGCGCAAAGAGCAACCCGATCCCCGCTCCAATCACTGCGCCACCTGCCACTAATGCTGCAACCTTCGCTGCTTGACGTCCCTGGTCCGACATGGTGAACCTCCTTGAAACAGTTAAATGAAGAACGTGATCGCCGACACCCTGCATATTCTTGTTCTATCTCTTCAGCAGTAAGCGTGCCAGACGAGAAACTACAAAAACATCCCATGATTCGTCATAACTCTGTACTCACGAGACCAACCGATCACTTTTCCGTTGTGTATTCCTCACAGGTCACAACACAAGCGTGACAGAAAACCAACATACTAAAGTGGCAGCTCGCTCAAACTGGCTCTGAGTAAGGATCAGAAAAGATTGTCCTCGGCCCGCTCGTGCGCTTGCAATGATTGAGACCGTCACCTATTATTCTCCAAAACGCCACATGAGGCACTAATGACTTGGTTGCACGCGATCCCCTACCCGAATATCAGCCCGGTCTTCTTTGAGCTGGGGCCCCTGCAGTTTCGCTGGTACGGTCTGATGTATCTGATCGGACTGGCATGCGCCTATTTCCTGATCAAGCATCGAGTGGAATCGCGCGGCCTCTCCATGACCAAGGACCAGGTCTATAATATGGTGGTGTGGGCGGCATTCGGGGTGTTTATTGGAGGACGGCTCGGCTATACGCTCTTTTATAATTTCTCCTACTATATCCAGCATCCAGCCAGTATCGTCGCGGTCTGGGAAGGGGGCATGTCCTTCCATGGCGGCCTGCTCGGCGCCAGCATCGCCTTAGTGTGGTTCAGCCAACGGCAGGGTATTCCCACTTACCAGGTTGCAGACTTAGCAGCAGCCGTCACACCGATCGGGCTAGGATTCGGACGAATTGGCAATTTCATCAATGGGGAGTTGTATGGCCGGGCCACCGATGTCGACTGGTGCATGGTGTTTCCGACGGGAGGCCCTGCCTGCCGCCATCCCTCACAACTGTATGAGGCAGGACTCGAAGGTCTGTTCTTATTTACCCTGGTATGGGTCATCTCGAAAACCGCACCGCCATCAGGCACCCTCTTCTGGACCTTCATCGCCGGCTATGGAGTCTGCCGGATGATCGTAGAGTTCTTTCGCGAACCGGATGCCCACCTTGGTTTTATCCTGGCATCCTTCTCCATGGGCCAACTCCTCTCCTTCCCCATGATCGTGGTAGGAGTCTTCATGCTCGCCCTCGGCTATCAGCGGCGGGCCTTGATGCAGGCTAAATCCTAAGTAGGGATTCAGGTAGCTAGGCTGAAGGCATTCAGCAAGATGCAGGAAAGGACTGGCAGGGGGTGCCCATGCTGGTCCTGTGCTCCCGGAACGCGCACCCTAAGAAGGGCCTCGTTGGACGGCCGCACGTAGACCAACATGGGGCCCTTCACCAAACTTATTTTGCCCCACCGCCAGCCGCAGCAATCCCGCATAATCAACAGGACAATTTGCCTCAGGCGATCCGCGCAAGCCCTTGAATTGTCACTCCCAGCGCGTCGGTTAACGACGGTGGAAACGCTTGAGCTAATCGAGCCTCCGCAACCAAGCGTTTCACTACTTCCTCACGACTCGCCTTCCGGTTCCATAGTTTCCCTGACACAATATGGCTCCCGGCTAACTTCCCACGCCTTTGGTGCTCTGTCCCTTCTGCCGCTTATCCATATCATGCAAGACACGCCGCTGGATGTATTCTCGCAACTGTGTCATGATTTATCCGCTGCACTTGGAACTTGAAACCGCGTTTCATAACGGCCTAATCTCGAATGGAGGATGGACGCCATGAGTAAAGGGAGGGTGCTTGTCGTAGATGATGAGGCGAACGTGAGAGTAGCCGTGCGTCTCATTTTGTCGAAGGCAGGGTACGATGTGATTGAAGCAGAGGATGGGCTAGCCGCGGTCGCGGCATTGAAACCGGGCAATAACCCCGTCTCAGTAGACGTGATCATTTGCGACCTCGATATGCCGAAGATGGATGGGATCGAGGCGATCCCCAATTTCCTTTTCGGCCTTCCATCGTGTCCCATCATTATTTTGAGCGGATCAGAAAAGCTGGAGAGTGCCGCCAGATTGTTTCAGCCAGGCATCATGTTTAAGCAAGGCGTCAAAGAATTTCTCTCGAAACCGATTGATCAAGTGAAGTTGTTGAGAGCGGTTGAAAAAGTCATCAATGAGAGTGGACGGAGAGACCAATTTGCGACATGATTACGGAGGTTCGTGGGAGAAGGACCTGAATTGTTGACCGTCTCCCCCGCTATCCCTCTGAGTGCCGCCCGTCGGTCAGTTCAGGCTAGGTAATTTTCCTACCGCAGTGAAATCCTCAATGTTTTGGGGGTTAAAATCGGCACTGATGAAGCCCCTGCAACCCACAGCATTTTCTCCAGCTCAGGCGAACCTTTCATTCGTGGCTTTGGTCCTTCGTGGAGTATTCTGAGTAGATCGCAGTGGCACCCGAATCGTCGGGCAAAATAAAGCCGGTATCGGGTGCCCCCTACCAAGACATAAAACAAGCAAGCTTGGAAGGAACATATATTACATTGCTCGATGCGCGCAGTGGAGACCACACCAGCCGCCTCGCTGAACGTAGGTGAACAATTTAGTCCGCCCCTAACTCCCCATAAATACTTCCATTTCGACTTTTGCTCATTGAGTTGTTAGAACAGAGACAGCGCTTTTCTGTGGCGCTCACGAGCACCTTCCTGCCAGTGAGAGAACGAACATGACCCTGCCAATCCTGAGCGAACGGGTCGAGCGAACCATTCTACTGGTCCGTGGACAGCGCGTAATGTTGGATACAGATCTGGCACAGCTCTACGGCGTATCGACAAAACGGCTTAATGAACAAGTCCATCGCAACAAAAAAAGATTCCCCTCAGATTTTATGTTCCAGCTAACACTTGAAGAAATCGAACGTTTAAGGTCGCAATTTGCGACCTTAAAGACAAGTCGTGGACAACACAGAAAATACCACCCCTACGCCTTCACCGAACAAGGGGTCGCGATGCTCTCAAGCGTGCTGCATAGCGCGCGCGCCATCCAAGTCAATATTGCCATCATGCGAGCGTTTGTTCAGCTTCGAGAGATGATCGGCTCGAACAAGAGACTTGCCCGACGCCTCACTGAATTGGAAAAGAAATACGACAGCCAGTTTCGGGTCGTCTTCGAGGCAATGCGTGAACTCATGACGGAGCCAGAATCCAAGGTGAAACGAATCGGGTTTAAGCCCTAACTGCCTGCGAACTCGAATCAAGAAAGGCTCGGGGAATGGCCAGAGGCCTTTCTTGCTCGCAGAACAGGGAGGGGTGGAGCCTGATTGATCTTCTGTGCTCGCGCAACGCGCGCGGGCTCGTCTGTCTGGTTGGCTGGTCTTTCTGGTCTGTCTGGTTCTTCTGAATGAATTTCCAGTCCGATCAACCAGACAAACCAGATAGACGAGATAGACCAGATGAACCAGCATTCGTTGGACGCGCGCAGTGGAAGATCAATCAGCCCCCATCCCCGAAGAGAGAACGAGCAAGCTTGGGGGAGGATGTGAGGGCAGACTAGATGGTCTCCTGTGCTCGTGCAACGCGCGGTCTGGGAAGACCCTCGTTGGACACGCGCAGTGGGAAACCATCTAGTCCGCCCTCAAGGAAACAGGTAGATGTGCGGTGCTCGTTCAATGCGCGCAGGCTATGTTTATCGCAGCCTGATAGAAGTCTGTCCAACATTGGCCGTTCTATTGTGACTAACGATCCACGACCATCTGCTTCGTGCTCGGCTATCCCGACCCTTGCCAGCGCCGATACCAGTTAGAGCGTAACGTCTTGAGCAACGGCGGCCGCAGCATCGTGTGAAACCAGTCGGCACCTGTCAAAAGTTTTTACAGTATCGTGGCGCATGCATGGGAGACGGCTCAGTCTTACTGGACACCACGTCAATACCTTGAAAGTATTGGGTTTCCTGGTGACGCGTCGTTTGCCGCGACAATTAAGACCGCCTATTTATTAGTGGTGATGCGATGGAATGCTGTAAACAGTATTTACGTATGCGCGAGGAGGGCAGTATACGTCTCGCAATAAATCAAGCACTTCCATACTGGAACTAAAATTGCGTACCCGATTTAGGCTCTTAAGCCTCGGCATGCTGGAAATCATTCCGATTGACCCCCGCATCACCTTTTCAGGTAAAGAGGTACCTCATGCACACCCGACACACTAAGGCTTTTTGGTTAATCATCGGGCTGATTGTACTCAGGGGGTCGGCCTTCATCAGGTTCCGACTTGATCAGCTGTGGGTGTTGGGAGTGTCAGCGTGCCTCTTCGCGGCCATCGGGGTTACTGAGGCACAGGCATTATCCTCAGGCATTAGCGCAATTTCATATGCTAACGGTGCGCAGGTGCAAGACATCGAAGGTCTGTTTCCTAGTGGCATCACCAGCCCCGACATTTCAATACCCCCACGCACCTCCACTTCAGCAGACACAGGAGTTGTTGATGGGTTCGGAGTGACCATGGCCCCCTTTGCCCCCTCCTATGCAGTCGCTCACGCACAGGGTTCGATGGATTTCGTCTTTGGAGACATCCGAGGCGCGGTCTCCGCCAGGGCAACGGAACCGGAATGGCTTTCCCTCGCTGCTGATAGTCGCGCCTTTGCCACATTTAGCGGCGGGCTAAACGAGGAGTTTCGATTTTTCCTGACGGATGGGGCTGTGGTAGCGCCCGGGTCGATTACATTCATCGCCAGTCTGGAGGGCGTGTATGGGGGACAGCTGGATCCAATAAATGCAGGGTGGGGGTGGGAGGATTCTCAAAGGGCTCAATTTGCAGCCGTGCAGAGCTTAGGGTTCGGTGACCAGCGTGTTGATCACGACTTTTGCACCGCCGTCTGCGTGGTTAGCGGGACCCCCACCCAGGGAATCCTCCAGGATACGGCAACGGTTACCTACTCCCTCACCAATGACAGCTTTAATGGCCAAGCTATTCCCTTCCATTACTCGCTCTCATTGATCGCCGCCGCCGGATACGGTGCCTCTACGTACATCGATCTTCTTAACACCGTTCGTCTGTCTCTGATTGTGCCTGAGGGAATCAGCTACACAACAACCTCAGGCCTTTTCCTCACGCAAGCCACGCCGCCGCCTGTCGGTGTTCCCGAACCCTCCTCCCTTCTCTTGCTCGGCGCAGGCCTACTCGGCCTAGTCGCGTGGCGGTGGAAGCGGGCGGCGTAAACTCGACGTATCGCATCATCACAGACGGCGGTTCAAGCACTGGGGCCGCCGTTTTTGTTTGGTAGGAACTGACTCTGTTGCAACAGGCTAAATGGCGGATCGGCGCGCAACACAAAGTTCGAGGTTCTTGGTTCGAAGTTCCGAACACTTCAGCCTGAACCCCTTCAGCCTATCTACCTAATCTTAGTACGGCATCTCCTCGTCGTCTAACCCAACATGGTGTCCGAGTTCATGGACTACCGTGTCGCGGACCTCTTGAATGACTTCCGCTTTTGTCCGACAGAGACGCAGGATTGGACCACGATAGATGGAGATACGGGCGGGCAACTCACCGGCAGGCTGGAAGAACGACGTCTCATCAATCGGGACGCCTTGATACAGCCCCAGCAGATCGTCTTCTGATTCCAACTCAAGATCACGCAGAACTTCTAACGAAGGTTCTTCTTCAACGACGATAGACACCTCATCCGCCAACGCTGCGAAACGTGGCGGCAGTTCTGCCAGCGCCTCTTGTATCCACCTGTCGAATTCTTCCTGCGAGACAATCATGAATGTTTATTTGGTTCGTTTGGTTTCTTTCGTTTGTTTGGTTGAACGAAACTAATCTGATGAACCAAATCAACCAAATAAACAAAACAAACCAAAGAAACAGCCTGCTAAACGTCGATGGCGATGCCTGGCCGCAAGAAAATAAACTGAAATGAGAGTGACGGTATTCCCAAAGCACTCGCGACGGCTCGCGAATACATCTCAGCTTGAGATCGATAGCGATCTGCTCGGGCCTGGGCGTCTTTAGCCACCACCTCGTCCGTCTTATAGTCAGCAATCCAGATCCGATCGTCAAGCCGGTAAATCAGGTCAATGACCCCTTCCATCGTCTGGCCCTCGCCCAGAGGCATGACGAACGGGACTTCTCGCCCGAGCAGCGTCGCACGCTGCAGTCTTTCGTACGGCTCAGAGGAAAGGAAGTTCCCAAAGAGAGCGGTGAGATCTCCTGCGACATCAGCCATCAAATGATCCTGTGTCACATAGCGCCGACAGACCTGCTCGATAACAACGCCGATCTCAGCGCGAGGGTTGGCGAAGTCCCACTGTTCGAGTACCGCATGGGCACAGACTCCCACTAGCCGAGCCAGATCGGGGTCACGCCCTGTCACAATACGGGGGAAAACGGCATCGGGTCCACTTCCTGCCAAACTAGAAGGAGTCACTCGTCGCGCGGTGATACGGCGCTTCTCCCATTCAAGCTTCCTGGCCTGGCGGCGAATGAGGATGGGACCAAGGGGCGGTTTAGGAGCCATGGTGGAGAGAGACTTTTGACTGCGCCGCCTCGCTCCCTTCGTGGCCGGCGTCATGACACGCGTGAGCCGACTCGTTCCGATACAGATTTGATCAGCCGCCGAAGGGCTCCCCTCGTCAACAATTGTTTCTCCAAGCAGCGAGAGAACCGTGTCCTGTCCCGGCTTCGCGGTCAGCCCGCCTGATAGGACCAATAGATCGCGCGCCCTTGTCATGCCGACATACAGAAGCCGCCGCTGTTCCGCTTCTTCACGCGCTGCCATCTTCATCTCCACCAGCAGGGCTCCGAGGTTCGAGCGACTTCCCAGCCGGAGACTATAACAGCGGCTCGACCAATCATGATGGATGGATGGCCCTTTGTGAGAATTCTTTGCCCCCTGGTGCAGACCGGGAAGAATGACCACAGGAAACTCCAATCCCTTGGCCTTATGGATGGTCAACACGCGGATTGCCCCCAGTGATTCCTCAGCCAGGGCACTTTCCGCCTCAACCGGTTGCTCCGATACTCTGGTCATCATTAAGTCAACGAACCCGGTCAAGGTGAGATGGGGACGATCGGCTAATGCTTCGGCCATCTCCCGGATCTTCCGCAGATTGGCCACACCTTGCTCGCCATGGAGGGACGCCGCAGCTAATTCCAGAATGGGTAATCTATCGTAGATGAGGTCGATGGCGTCAGGCACAGGCAGCAAAGGAGCGAGCCGATGCAGCTCAGCCAAATGCTCATAGAGCCGCCGCACCGTTTCTGCCTGCGGATGGCTCCAGGCAGACAGCCATTCTCGTTGCTGATAGTCGAACCCCTCTCTTTGCTGAAGGGCCAGCAGATCACGATCCGTCATGCCGCCGAGGGGTGAACGCAAGATTCCGACTAACGCAATCCTGTCGTGGGGATTGTCGATGACACGGAGAAGGTTGACCACATCGATGACTTCCTGCCGCCGATAAAAATGCTTTTCTCCATCCGTGATATAGGCGATGTCGTAGCGGCGAAGGGCATCGAGATAGACCTCGGTCTGGGTCAACTTTCTGAAAATCAGTGCAATGTGTCCCGGTTGGAGCGGGCTTTTGTGCCGGTCACGATCCATGACCGTCGTCCCTGGGAGAAGCTCTTCCTTCAGCCAACGTGCCAGCGCTTCCGCCTCTTCCCTGGTTGCAGCCTGAACATCGAACTCCTCGTCGCCCTCTCTCGCGGTCACAAGACGAAGCTGCACACCGGAAACTGAGACCTCAGGCTTTCGTTGTGGCCTGACTGCCAGCGGTTCATTGGCCGGCTGAATGTGTTCTGCCTGTTGAAAGAGCCGGTCGAAGACATTGTTGACGACGTCGAGCACGGCCCCGTCGCTGCGAAAATTCGTCACCAGGGAATAGACCCGTCCCCCGGCAGCTCGAATTTTCTCCACCACTCGCTCGAAGGCTTCGATATCGGCTCGGCGAAAGGCATAGATCGATTGCTTCGGATCTCCCACGATAAATAATTTGCCCGGCTCTAAGTCTACGTCCTGCCATGAGGTCTGATGGCTGCTCGCCCGTTCACCAAGGTACAGGATGATCTCGTACTGGACCGGATCTGTGTCCTGAAACTCATCGACCAGGATTGCCCGATAGGTTTGTTTGATCCTGGCACGGACTGCCTGGTGATCGCGTAAGAGGGTTTTAGCCCGTGCCAGCAAACCATCGAAGGCAATCCACCCGGAGGCACGAAAGCCATGCTGGACCTGATCGAGGAAGGGTCGCACAAGCGTCACGACCTCTTGAAAATAGGACTGGTCAACTGTGAGGAGTTGTTGGGCCAGCCCGATGATCGAGGCCGCTTCCTGGAATGCAGTCTCATCCCATCCTGCAGGCGCCTTTCCCAGATCCTTTGCCAAGGTTGCCCGTTCATCCTCGGTGAGTTCCATGAGCCCCGGCACTCCCTGCTCCAACAGGAGTGTCATCGATTGCACTGCGGCAGCGAGCATCTGTTCTGCCTTACGCCGTTTGGGCCGATCCTGCACAGTAAGGAGAGCAGTGGCACGGCTATGCATGGCAACGATCCAGTCTCGCAAGGGGCCTTCAAGGGGGAGGGATCGGCATTGACGCTCCAGCTCATGGAGATCCACAAAATCCCCGGCGAGAGCCTCGGTAAACTGCCGAAGATCGTCGAGAGTGGTCCCTGCCAGGACTCGACGCCAACGGTCATGCTGTGATCCGGCTGATCCGAGTTCGTCGTCCAACCAACGATCCCAATATAAAGCAAATAATTCCTTAAAATTTGACCCATCATCCTCTTGAAATAATGGATCAATCTCTGACTCCACTGGATGGAGCCGCAAGAGGTGTGCGGCAAAACTATGTAGCGTGCCGATCTGGGCTTTTTCAATCTGCTCAAGCGCAGCCCTGGCCCGTTCGCTGACCTGTTCAGCTGAAAGATGATAGCGAGTCCGGAAGATGGAGATCAGCTCATCGGCCTGCTCGGTCAGACGAAGGAGCTGCTCGCGCAGCCGCTTCTTCATTTCAGTCGCAGCCTTATTGGTGAAGGTGAGGGCCACGATCTCGGTGATGGCCAAGGGGTTTGGTTCTCTCACAAGCAGGTTGAGGATGCGATTGACAAGAATCGTGGTCTTGCCGGTCCCGGCTCCCGCCTTCACCACGACATTGCGGTCCCAGGTAGTCTCCGCCCGGAGCCGATCCTGAGAATCCGAGAGTGTCAGGAGATCACTCATCGCCTACCTTCTGCTTTCTCAACTTGCGTAAGACACGGGCCTGAGACGATTGGTGCGAGCGCCACCCAACCATATCGTCATGGCGGCGGCAGGCGCCGGAAAATTCGCAGTAGTCGCAATAGCCATCGGGAAGAATAAAAAACTCTCTCTTCGCGATGCCATCAACTAATGCAGAGAGCGTCTGCCGGATCATGTCGCCGGTATGGCCGGTCCAAAGGCCCGCGTCGAACGTTGAACGAGAGAGAGGTTGCTTCCACTGTGGAGCCAGAAAGAGTAATTGGACTTCGGTTACTGCGGGAAGCGATGGCAGGGCCATACGGGCATATAGCGGCGGTTGCAGTCGCAATCCTCGCACAGCCGACAAGGCCAGGTTGCGGTCCACCGCGCTGATCTCATTACCCTGCTTAAATTTATAGTCCACGATACGGACCGCTGCGGGATCAGCCCGGTAATCGACACGGTCCAGAGTGCCATGAATCTTCAGGGAGCCGGACAACGAATCGGACTCCAGTGGGACAACGCCTTGGACGGATGCTTCAAAGGCGACAGGGCGGAATCCGGTTGCGAGATACTCCACCTGGTCCGATGAGACGGCAGCGGTCACCAACTCAGTCACCTGTTCACTCGCCAGTGTCCAGAGCAGAGCATGCCCTGTCCCCTGACTTGCCGCATAGGCGGCAAACGTCTCGGCCACTGCCGCTTGCACCGTAGATCGCACCGTAGCCTCGGCCAGCGTACTATCAGGCCATTGAAGCAACAGCAACCGTTCATAGCTCAATCGAAGCGATGCATGAATAAGAGTTCCGATCGTTAAGGGAGGCAGATGGTCCTGCTGAAGCCGCCGTACCGGCTCCAATCGAAGAACTTTTTCCGCGAAGTACTGAAAGGGACAGGTCGCATACCGTTCCAATGCGGTCGGTGAGAAACTCCGATCGGTGACAGCCGGTGACTCAGACGCCTCTTTGCCGATCATGCCGTCGAAGGGGCCCAGTTCAGGGGATTCTCGTTCAATGGTGTTCAGTGTGACGAGCCCCTGTTCAAAGAGTGGCCGGTCTCGCCCTATTGCATCGAGCACCGGTAGCGCATCCTGTCCTTGCAACAGGCAACCCAAGGCCAACTCCTCGGCGGGTAACAGGTCTTGAATTGAGGGCTGTTTGCTGATCCGTTGAGTCAGCCGTCGAGAGACTGCCTCTTCCGGCTTTCCGACGAATCGTGGATCGCACATCGCGATTGCGACAAAACCAGACGGCGCCATGACCCGCCCTGTTTCGTCGGTTCGCTGGTACGAGAGATACAGCCGATTGGTTGCCGACCGGCTGAGGAGCTCAAACAAGAGCCGCTCTTCTTCATGTCCCGCTAATTTTTCATCAATCTTGTAGCCCAGGGTCGATTCCAGCACGGTTCGCTGCCGGTCACGAAGAAAGGGGTCTTCCCGCACGTATCGTGGGAAAACCTTTTCGTTCATGCCAAGCACAAAGAGCGCACGAAATGTCCTACCGCGAGCCGTCATGACATCCAACACCTGAACACCCTGGTGCCGTCCCGCTTCGATGGGGATGCTCGTTTCATCCAAAACCCGCTGAAACAATTGGACCCACTCCTCCCAAGAGAGGTCTCCTCCGAGCGGGTCCAATTCCAGCAGTCGGTCCAGAGCAGATCGGATCAGCAAGCCAACCTCAGTGAGAGTAGTCGGCTCAGATGGCTCGGCTGATGTCCCGTCGAATAGGTCCGGCACATGAATATGGGATTTCACCAGGGCAAGAAATGCCTCAGTCAATGTTCCAATCGATCCTTGAGCTGGAAGAGCCCGACAGTCATGGATCAGCTTCGACACGATCTTCCATAGGTCTGTGAGCTGAATCGCCTCGAATGTTTCGACCATTGTCACATCGTCTTCGTCAGATCCTGCCTCTGCATCGCGTAGAATCGACACACTGGCCGGCGATCCCAAACGCTTCCATTCAACCTCCCCCTTCGTAATACCCAAGGTGTAGACCAGAGAACGCCAGATATCGGGCCGGAGATTCGTGCCGGAGGAGTCGGCGCCCTGTGAGCGACGATAAAAGGGGGCTGTAATCACATCCAGCATGGCCGCTCGATCGAAGTCGTTCACTGGGAGCGATGCCAGGCGCAAGAGAGCTTTGACCAATGGTTCGCGCGCCAGTGGCTTCCCGGCCGTTGACGTGAAGGGCACCAGATGACGATCGAATACCGGCTGGAGCCGAGACTGATAGGGCTCCAGCGTACGAGCCACCACTCCGATCTCATCGAAACGATAGCCGTTCACCTCGGTCAAGGTCAGGATTTCACGACAGACCGTCGCCAATTCCTCCTCAACCCCGATCACGTTTGTCACGGAAAGTTCGACCAATTCCGATGTTGCGATTCGGTCCCCTTCCCCATTCCGATCCTCATGACTGTCTGCCAGCGGAAGAAGATGGCGCTCGAAGAATTGGCGGGCAAAGCGAAAGGCTTGACGGTCTTGCAATGGGAAATACAACGTGGCAGGCACAACGCGCGTGACCGAGTGAAAGAATGACAGTTGGACCTGCGAAAGATCGTAGAAGCCATAGTAGAAGAGGCCCTGCAGCCCCTTGAGAAACGAGGAACCTGAAAGATCCTGGCTGAGTGAGGCAGCCAGGTCATCCGGAGAGCCGACTTCGAGCGACCGGCTGGCTTCTTTGATGGCCGCATGCAACGTAAATATGGAATGGAGCCAGACTTGGTCTTCTTCCTCAAACACCCCTTCCGTGAGAGCCTTCAATCCCGTCGCCGGCGCGACCACCGCATCTTTCAAATCGCGGACCGTCGCCCAGAGACCTTTCCAGGTCCCTGGTGAGGAAGGCAGCCGCGTGAGGGGTTCAAGCCCTGGAAGCTTGCGCCGAACCACCTGCCGCACCAATTGCTCGCAGAAGAAATCGTCGACCAGTTGCAGTGGCGGTTCTAATCTGGTCCCAGAGACCGGCGTGAGATCATCACGCAGGCGGAGGGCCAGCTGGTGGAACGTTAGAAAGTGTATGTTGAGAAATGCGTGAGGCTCGTGACGGGTGAGTACTTCTTTGAGCTGCTCGACCAGAGAGGCCGAAGGGACAATGACGGCGAGTGGAGCAAAGGGATTGCCGGTCTTAGAGGAGCGAATGTCCTCGACTAGGGCATGGTCGAGAACAGGATGAAAAGGCCCGGTGACAATGCGAAGCATCTACATAAGAAATGGTCAATGGTAAATGGTCAATGTTTAATGTCGGAGTAGTGCGAATTCATCATTCAACATTTACCATTCAACATTGCAGAGCCTAGCCTGTTTCCGGCCCCATCAGCTCACCGTTGCAATCCATACAGCCCCAGTCGCCATCGATGAATGACATTGCGTCGCCGCACATAGGGCACTCGGGAGGAGGCCCCTTGTCGATGATAGGGAGCTCTGGCAGTTCAAAGTCTTCATCAGTCATGGAGCAATCCGTCTCCCCTATTCGCGCGGTTTCATCTTGAGTAATAAGGCCTTTTCGGCACTTTCCCGGCTCGGCACACCGACGAACGTCAGCCGTCCATCGATAATCGTGGCCGGCACAGCCCTGACGGAATGCCGATCGGCAAGGCTTCGTCCATCCTCTGTGGTGATATCTACCTCGCGATAGCTGAAGCTATACTTCACTCGCAACTGTTTCCACAGACTCTTTGCCGAGGGGCAGGCCCCGCAGCTTGGTGAGACTAATAGCAAAATGTTCGGCACCGGTTCCCTCCAATAATAATAGATGATCTTAGCACCGGATCAAATGGGGCGGCAAGCCAAGGGACGTGGGGGACGTTGACCTGCAGATGGTCTTGCAAGCTGACTGCCAGCATGATACCGTGCCAAGGTTCTAACGCTAGGGGCAGTCCCTTTCTCGTATAATTTTGTGCGTGAAAGGACAGTATCAAATTCATATCGACGTCACGGACGTCGCTCGACTTGAGAATAAGGGGG
>ERZ1292633.1360-Hain-H41-02um-R1-1360-length-26564-cov-12_pt1 | contig 26564 bp, 21 predicted proteins | sample MGYA00564406_ERZ1292633 | MGnify/ENA primary metagenome ERZ1292633 (study PRJEB36523, sample SAMEA6512639) | groundwater metagenome | collected 2019-01-08 | study: AquaDiva: Metagenomics assemblies of 32 groundwater samples | reverse complement strand
ATTACCGCAGGTTTCCAACCTGCTGAGAGGGGTTCGATTCCCCTCACCCGCTCCAAACAAAAAACCTCCGATGCTCGGAGGTTTTTTGGTGGTCGGGCCAGTGGGACTCGAACCCACGACCCCCTGCTCCCAAAGCAGGTGCGCTACCAACTGCGCTATGGCCCGACGAGGCGAAGTCGCCAAAGCCTATCGGAAAAAAAGGAGCGCCGCCAGTCCGTGGGTGTTGGGAGGGGAATCCCACGGACTGGCGGCGAAGAAATAGGCCCGGGCAAGGCCGGTGAAGGGGGGAGGGGCACACCGGCCCGCCCGGGGAGGACGGCTGATCCGTCCCACACGGGAAGCTGACCATTATTTTCGCTTTATGTCAATAGGTATTAGGTATAAGGTGGCGCCATGCGCATTGCAATCGACGTCCGCATGATGGGCGCGAGGACCACTCGCGGCATCGGGCGGTATATAGAGGAAACGGTCAACGCTCTGGAATCCTCCGAATCGGGGCATGAATTCGTGTTGCTTCGTCCACCCATTCCTTGGTACACGTTCGCCGAACAGTTCAAAATGCCGGCGATATTCCGGAACGCGAAGGCGAATGTCGTTTGGATTCCGCATTGGAACGTCCCACTCCTGTATCGAGGCCCGTTTGTGATCACCATCCACGATCTTTTATTATTACATCAGCCCGCGAGCGCAAAAGCGTCTACTCGCGGATTTCTAGTTTCGCGACTGAAGCGTGCCGGACACAGGATTATATTATGGAACGCCCTTCGTCGCGCCAAAACGATTCTCGTTCCCGCACAGGAAGTCGCGCGTGACGTGACAACGATGTACCCGTTCACAAAAAACAAAGTGATCGTAACGGGAGAAGGCGTGAGTCAGTTGCCACCCCCAGCTACCAGCTACGAGCTACCAGCTACGAGCTTTCTTTTCTACGTCGGTTCCGCGTATCCGCATAAGCGTCTCGACCTTCTGTTGGATGCTTGGACGAAGCTCGCGACGTCTCATCCGGAGCTCTCGCTCGTGATCGGCGGCGAGCAGGACGTGTTCATGCGCCGCGTGATGGACGAGGCCTCGCGTTTGAACCTGCCGCGTATTTATTTCCCGGGATGCCTGTCCGACGAGCAGCTCTCGACGTATCTCTCGCATGCCGTCGCGCACGTGCACCCGTCGTCTTTCGAGGGATTCGCCCTGCCGTCGCTCGAAGCGCTGTCCGCGGGTTGCCCCACGGTTGTCGCCGACATCCCTCTCATGCGAGAAGTGCTTCCGTTGGACGGCGTTTTCTTCTTCAAAAACGGCGACGCGGATGATATGATACGAGCCATCGAGACGATCCTCGGAGACCCGGAGGCGGCGCATGTCGCCGCGCGTCGGGGAGGCGAAGAGGCGGCGCGCCGGCACGACTGGAACAAGGTCGCCGCGCGCACGCTGGACGCCATCGCATCCGTTGTACACGTCCGTTGATCATCCCATGCCCCGCGCTTCGTCAAAAAAACCGGCCGCCGCCAAAGGTCGGATCGCGCCTTGCGCAAACGAGTCCCGACCGCGCAACACCGGCGACGGGTCGGCGTTGCCGGCATGGAAGCGGATGAATCTGCGGGCGCGCCTGGAAGAGCAACTCGCGCGGGTGGTCGTCGATACGGAGGAAAAATATCAAAATATTAATCCGGATCAGGCGCCCGAGATTCGTCCGAAGCTCGCGCCTTCCGATACGTTTCGGACGAATCTCGTCACGCCGGGCCATCACGAGCTTGATCGCCGCCTCATCGAGCATGTCACGAGTAAGGCCGGATCCGTCCGTCGGCGGCTGTCGGTTCGCGTCGGGGAGCACGAGGCCAGTCCGCATGTGATTCCCGTGCACGGGCCGGTACGCAAATTCGTCATGGATGAGCGCGAGCCTCTGCTCGAGACGGTCGAAGCCTGGAACGCGCCATACGAAGAGCCGCCGACCATCGAAACGTTTGCCGCGCTCGCGTCGGGCTTGTATCTCCGGCGCGTCGAGCCGGGGCTGTGGCTCGAGCAATTCACGCCGGGCGACGCCCACGTCGCCTACAAGGAAAGCTACGGATGGTGGTCGCGTCTGCGCGCGCCGCTGATCCGTTGGGAACCGGAGGGGCAGAGAATAGAGAGCAGAGAACAAAGAGCAGCAGAAAAAGAGGCGGTTCCGATGCGCGAGCCGCAGCCCGTCATGCCGGACGCCGTCCACGTGGAGGCGTTGCCGGAATCCGCCTTTGTTCACCTGCGACGCGGCATTATCGAGGCATTCGCCAAAGCCAAAGACCGGGAGGACGCTTTGATAGCCGAGCTCGAACAGGAATGGGGCGTTCCCATTTTGGTACCAAAAATCGCGCCGGCGCGCGTCATGGTCGGTTTTTTTGCTCTTCTGCTCCTGGTTTCTCTGCCGGCCGGCGCCGTGTCGCTTTCGCGCTCCGTGGGCACGTCATGGGTCGAAGTGAGCGCGCGCGGACGCTCCACCGTCGATGCGACGCTTTCCGCGTTGGCCGGCACGCCCACGGATCCGGCCGTATGGGGACGCGTATCAAAAAGCTTAAACGATACCGACTTGGCGCTGAACCGCGTGAATGCGCTTGCCGTGGCCGTGACGCAAGCCCTGCCGGAAACCCGCGACGCGTACGCGAGTGCCCGCAGCCTCCTGCGCGCGGGAGACGCGTCCGCGCAAGCGGCGGAGCTGCTCACGCAGGGGCTCGATCGCGCGTTACGCGAGCCAACCCGATATCCGGTGGACCGCGGCCGCGTGTTCAAAACGTATCTCGACGCGTCCGTGCCGTTGCTCGACCAGGCGTCCGAGGCGCTCGCCGACGTCCGGCTCGACGTCCTTCCTGACGCGGAGCGCGCAAAAGCGGTCGAGGCGTCGGCCTTGCTCGGGACCGTGCGCGAGGCGATCCGCGAACTCCGTTCCATCACGGACTTGCTGATGGTCGCGGCCGGCGACGAACATCGCCGCAGTTATCTCTTTATCTTCCAAAACCCGACCGAGCTTCGTCCGACCGGCGGATTTATGGGATCGATCGCGCTCATCACCATGGATCGCGGCGAAATCAAGTCTTTGGAAGTACCCGGCGGCGGCCCGTACGACTTGAAGGGCGAACTGAAAGAACGCGTGCGCCCGCCGGAGCCGTTGCGCCTCGTCGCGACGCGTTGGGAATTCCAGGATGCGAACTGGTTTCCGGATTTCCCGACCGCCGCAGAAAAAATCCGCTGGTTTTGGAGCGCGAGCGGTCAGCCGACCGTGGATGGTGTCGTGACCGTAAACCTCCGCGTGCTCGAACGGCTTCTTGAAGTGACCGGACCCATCGAGTTGCCGGAATACGGCAAGACCATCACGGCAGAAAATGTCTGGATCGAGATGCAAAAGGCCGTCGAGCTCGAATACGACCGTGAAGAAAACAAACCGAAAAAAATCATCGGCGATTTGATGGCCGTGTTGCTTGATCGTTTAAAAGCTTCGGATGCCGACCAGTGGCTCAAGCTGCTCACGCTTGGCACGGATTCACTTGAAACAAAAGACATTCAAATTTGGCTCGCGGATCAGGAAGAAGAGATGCTCGTCGAACGGTTCGGATGGAGCGGATTTTTCAAAGAGACGCCGGGCGACTCGCTGGCGGTCATCGGCGCGAACATTGCGGGGCAGAAGTCCGATCGTATGATCCATGAGATTGTGGAGCATGGGGCCGAAATTCAGCCCGACGGGTCCGTGATCGACACTGTCCGCATCACGCGAACGCATACCGGCATCAAAGGCGATCTGTTCTCGGGCGTGAATAACGTCACGTACTTGCGTGTGTATGTCCCGGAGGGCTCCGAGCTTCTCTCGGCGGACGGGTTTTCTCCGCCGCCGGAAGACCTGTTCAAGCAACCGCCGGAAACCGACCAAGAAGATGAGGACTTGGCGCGTATCGAAACAAAACCGAGGTTGCTTCCCAACGGCGTTAAAGCGACGGACGAATTCGGCCGGACCGCGTTCGGCGGATGGGTGCAGCTTGAACCGGGGGAACGCGAGACCACGATCTTTCGCTATCGCCTGCCGTTTACGACGTACGACATGGCGCAACGACTGCGCCCGGACGGCGCGCCCAAAGCCGACGCGATGCGCCCGGCGTACACGGTTTTGTACACGAGTCAAAGCGGAAAGCCGGAGCGTGAGCTGAATGTCCGGGTGAGCTATCCGTCGAATTGGAATCCCGCGTGGACGCACGAAACAGGTCTCGAATTCGCCGTAGTATGGGATCGTGACATCGCATCGGCCGGCATCTTCGACTCACGAACAACGAACAGCGAATAACGAATTTGTTTAAGGTTAAAGGTCAATGGTTAAAGGTTAAAGCTTCCTGTAAACTGTCGTTATGACGGAACGGAAACGCGAAAAACCAGCCCCCGTCCCCAAGCCGCCGCCGCGTCCCTGGCGGCGGGTTACGTTTTCTTTTTTGAAGGACAAGGAAAAATCTTTCACGTCCGACCGTGACCGCGAAGTGACCAAGGGTCTTGAGGCGATCTATCTAAACGACGGAACAAAAGACGACTTAAAAACGATCTCACCGGTCAAACGTAGCAAGACGTTGCGTCTCTTTGCGTGGTTTGTCGGATTTTGCGCGTTGGCGAGCGGTTTTGCCTGGGCCGGACTTTGGTATTTCGGCGCCGGTTCGTCGCAAGAAACGTCCGGCATCCGATTATCCGTCGAAGGACCGTCGTCCATCGGCCTTGGGCGAGAAGAATCATTCACGATTTTCTGGTCAAACCCTTCCGTCCAGGTTGAGCGTGAAGTGGAGTTGCGATTGTCGGTTCCCGCCGAGATGTTGATCTCGTCGATCAGCCCCCAGCCGGGCGACGCGCAAAACATCTCCTGGAAACTCGGCCTTGTATCTCCCGGAACCGAGGGGGAGATCCGTCTGAAGGGCGTGTTTCTGGGCACGCTCGGCACGCAAAGCGCCATCCAGATCGTCGCGACGTCTCGCGACGAAGGCGATCGGCTCCGTGAAGCGTTGGTGACGCACACGATCACGTACGGCGAGACGGTCTTATCCGGCACGTTCGACATTCCGGCCAAGGTCGTAGCCGGAGACGAGGTCGTGATCCGATATGCCGTAGCCAATCGCGGCGAACAAGGCTTACGCGGTCTCAAAGCTCGTTTAAAACTCCCCGACGGCTTCACGCCCTCGACCACCGGCACGTCGCTTCAGGCGCTTTCGGAAGACCGCGTGTTTGAGCAGCCGCTCGGAGATATCGCGGCGGGGACCACCAATACGCTCATCGTTGCCGGCGTGTTCGCCGCCGGCAGTTCCGGCGACATGCCGCTTGAGATTGCCGTCGGCGTGGCAAAACAGGACGGCTCGTTTCTGCCGTTGCTTGCGACCGAAGCCACGTTGACCGTGCTCGCGGGCGATTTGGGATTGCGTCTGGTCGCGAACGGAACCGACAAGGACGCGACGCTCACGCCCGGCGATCCGCTTCGAATCACCATCCAATATAAAAACTTAAGTCCCGAATCGTTGTCCGGCGTTCGATTGCGTCTCGGGTTCGAGTCCGTCGTGGACGGGACAAGCGCGACGGGCACGAGTCTCTTCGATTGGGACGCGTTCGACGACGAGGGTCTCGGCGTGTCCACGACGCGCACGCGCGTGCAGACGATCGTCTACGACGAAGAGTCGACCCCGACGCTGTCGCGTTTTGATCCGCAGGAAGAAGGGACATTCGACATCTCGATCGCGACGCTTCCGGTCGCACCGGGAACCAAGGACGCCGCCGTGCGCCTGACGCTCGAAGGCTCGATGGATCGCGTCGGCGCCGACCGTTCAACGCGCGTGATCCGGACCGCACCGATCACGTTCCGCTACCGTTCCGACGCGAATCTCGGCGCCGAGGCGCGCTACTTTACGGAAGAAGGCGCGCCGATGGGCTCGGGGCCGCTTCCGCCGCAGGCCGGTAAGACCACGAGCTATCGCATCTTCTGGAGCGTCAAAAAGAGCTTGCATGCGCTCGAAGACTTCCAAGTCACGGCGATCTTGCCGGCCTCGGTCGCCTGGGGCGTGGCAACGTCGGTGCAGGCCGGCGCCATCACGTACGACGACGCGACGCGCACGGTGCGCTGGTCGTTGAACCGCATGCCGGAAAACGTCAACGAGCTGGAAGCGTCGTTCGACGTCCAGCTTACGCCCACCGAGTTCGACGTCGGCCGCTTTGCGCAACTGCTCGGCGAGTCGCGATTCACGGCCAAGGATCCGATCGTGAACGAGCAGATCGTTCGCGCGTTGCCACCGTTGTCCAGCGACTTGCAAAACGACGAAGGGGCGAGAAATAAGGGCGTCGTGAGAAAAGGGGAATAGGAGTTGACAATAATAATCTTTTCTGTCATGTTCGAGCTAGGAGGTGCTATGCGCGCGCAATTGAACCGTCGAATCGATGAGGCTCTGGGGCACGGCATGACCCCCGAACTCCTCGTCATGAGGATGAATACCGCTTTCATGAAGGCGGATATCACAGAGCGGCTCGAGTCGCTTCAAGATGTTGAGTCCCTTTCCGACGTCGCCGTGGCCGTTGCCATGAAGCGACTGTCGCACAAGTCCTACGATCGCTCGCCCGATCTCGATCCGGCCGCCGATCTTGCCGCCCGCAGGGCCAGCTAAGCCTTTCGGGCTCTTTTTTGTTTTGAGTGCGCCGCCCCTCTGTCAACCGTCATCTGTTCACGGTAAACTTACCCCATGCCCCCACGCGAATCCGAAGTCCCCGCCGTCTATCAAGTCGAAGGACGTCGGTTGCGTCCGTCGATGGCCCAGGAGTCGCTGTTAAAGCGTAACGCCGAGTCCGCGCGCGCGACGCTCGAGCGGTCGAGCGACCTTCCCGAAGATAATCCCGAGCGGATGAAGGCGGCGATGGATTTTGAGGAGGCGAATTTGGATTTGGAAACGTTCGATTTGACGCATGATCCGACCGGCGCGTTGAAACGCGAGACGATCGGAACGGATTTGGCCGAACAATTGTCCGAGCGTATCGCGGTCGAAGGGGAGCCCGTGCCCGACGTCGGCGCGCCGGAGCTGATCACGCCGATCTTATTGGTCAACATGGGCGAGCTCGATCGCCTAAACAAAGTCAGTCCCGATTTCGGCAACGAAGCGCTGACCCGGCTTGCCGACGTCATCTCCCGAAAAGCGGAGGAAGGGTTGGGCGAGGTCGCGCAAGGCAAACCGAAAACATTCTACAAACTGTATCGCGCGGATAATAACAGCTTCATGATCCGCTTCACGGAAAAAATTCCGGCGGACCTCGCGCGATCGATTCAAAAGTCCCTGTCCGCACCGGCGGGAGAACGCTGGGGGGACGGGGAAGATTTATTTGAGGACAAAGGCGTTGATTCGCCGCCCGTCATCGCGGACATGGTGTCGATTGAGGAAACGCTTGCGGACCTTCCCCCGTCGCTTCGCACGTCCGGCAAAGCCGAGACGTACGCCGTCGGTGCGTTAAAGGACGTGCTCTTCACGATGCAGGATGCGCAAAAAATCGTGAGTCGTGTGGATCGCATGCGCCACGCGATCGCTGCGGACGAAAACAAGGCCCGCGATTTGTACGACAAGTTTCTCAAAAAGTCATTGGTCGGTGTGTTTACGATGGAGACCGGTCCTCAAGCCATACACACACCCGTCGAAACATACGAACAGTTTAAAGATTACCTCAAATCACTCGATCAGCAATCGGCGCACGCGCAGGCCGAAATCTGGGAAACGGCGTACGGGAAGGTTTTGGGCGATTTACGTCTACGCTATGAGGGCGATGCGAAATACGTAAAACGCATCCAGAATTTTGTCGCCGAAAAAGTGAAAGAAGATCGCGCGATCAGCATCGAAGAGCGCCGATCCTCCGTTCCGCCCGGGGCCGAGCTCCCGCCCGACGTGCCGAACGGAGGATTCGAGGAGCCGAGCCGCGATGACGCGACGGAGGGTTTGCGAGCGTTTGCGGGTTTGCGCACGGAGCTCGGACTCATGCAAGATAATTTGGAAAAAGCGCGCGCACAAGGCGCGTCCGAGCAAGAGATTTCTCGTCTCGAGCAGGCGACGCGGATCGCGGAAAAAACGTTGAATCGGGAGTACGCCTCGCGTGACGCCACGACGGGTCTCGAGCTTCGCAGGCCGTTGTTTGAGCGTCTTGAATCCGCGTTAAAAGATCCGTCAAAACGCGTGGCAAATGTCAGCATGGACATGGGGTTTCTCAAATACTTCGACGTGGTTGGCGGCCGTGAAACCGGCGATCTCGCGATCTTGAAAGCGGCGGAAACGTTTCAACAAGTCCGCGACGAATTTTCAAAAGACGGCATGGAAGTCAGCCTTCATCGTTTAGGCGGAGACGAGTTCGGCATGACCGTGGTGGGGGAGTCGACGCTGTCCGCGAAGGCGTTTAAGCGGCGATTACGCGACCTGCAAGCCGAGTTGTTGCGCAAGGTGGAAACGGCGGGCCGGATTCCGGCAAAGCGGGGTGCCAAGCAGGGGTATTACGCGACCGACATCAGTCTCGGGGTCGGTATCCATTTTTATGAAGACGGTGCCGCCGCGTTAAACGAGGATAAAAAATACGAGCTCACAACGAAACCGCCGGAAGGTATGGCGGTTGATGAGTCGCCCGCTCATGAATCATGGCGGCGTAATAAGCGCGCCGAACATCTGGTGAAGGTGGCGGATAAAGTGATGGAGTTTCAAAAAGCGTCCAACCGTTTAAAACTGATGTTGGAAAAAATCGATCAGATCGAGACGATCAAGCAAAAACCGCATGCCGATGAAGAACTTCGACGGGAAGAGGAGCATTTGAAGCAACTCCTCCGGTTTTCGGACAAGGCGATTTTTGGAAGCAAGGGTCGCGCGCAGTTGGATGTCTGGCGCGAACGCTTGATCGCCGGTGAATCACCGGAAGATTTGGATGGAGACATCCACTCGTTCGTATGGGAAAGAATGGACGAGACATTTCAGCAGGAGCAGTCGGAGCGGAAGGATTTGGAGCGTCATGTGGAATATGCGGTGCGTATCGAATATCTCAACGGCAGGATTGATGAGCTCCAGGCAAAGCTCGAAGAGGCGCTTGGGTCAACGGATGCATTGAAAGAGAGGCGCGAACGCGAACAACAAGCCTTACGAGGAAAGTTGAAATCCGCGGAAGAGGATTTGGAGGAGTTGAAGTCGATTCGGGGGCAACTGGCGGCATAAAACCGACGACAGTTTTTCAAGGCGCGGATTCCGGGCAAATATGTTACACTTCATCCGTTCATTTTTTTTGCTATGCAACCGGTAAGACATCGCCGTCCAGGCTCCGTACATATCAGCGCTCCGTCGTTTCCCGTCGGGGTTCGTCCTTCCGTATACCGGCGCATCGCATATACGTTTATCGGGCTCACCGTCGTCGTGATTCTCGGCGTGCTTTGGCTCACGTCCGTGCGCGCCGAGGTCGTCGTGCATCTGAAGCAGGACGCCGTCCGTCTCGACGGGGTCGTCGAAGTCGCCAAGGAGCCGCGCGCCGGACAAATTCCGGGGCGAATCTTGCAAAGCGCGTACACCAAGACCCGCGAATTTTCCGTCACCGGCGAATCCGGGCAGCAGATCGATCCGACCAAGCCCGTGGCGCCCGCCGAACCGCCGCCGTCCAACGACGTGCTTGCGCGCGGCACGGTAAAAATCATCAACACGTATTCCCGGGAACAGCCGCTCGTAAAAACGACGCGATTGCTCACGCCGGACGGCAAGCTCTATCGCATCGACGAGACGATCCGCGTCCCGGCCGGCGGGGAGGTCACGGTCGCGGCCTACGCGGATAAAGCCGGTCGCGAATTCGTGCTCACACAACCGACAAAGTTCACGATCCCGGGTCTCTTTGTCGATCTGCAAACCTTTATCTACGCGGAAACCGTCGGCTCGTTTGAGGCCGTCCCGCTCGGAGCAGGCGATACGGCCGACATCGCGCCGCCCGCCCCGAGTCGCGTTTCCCCAAACGCGCACCCGGTTTCCTATGAAGATCTAGATCGCGCAAAGAAATCGCTTACCGATGAGATCTTGAACGAGGCGATGCAGAAGCTTGCGAATCAAGTGGAAGGCCGTGAAAACATGGAGGTCGTCTATGTCGTGAAGGTGGCGTCTGAAAGCAAAAATGCCAACGTCGGTCAAGTGACGGATTCCTTCCTGTATTCGATCAAGCTCGACGTGACCGCCGTGTATTATTCGAGAGACGACATGCAAGCGCTCGTTCGTTCGCGGTTACGCGAGCGCGTGCCGCAGGGACGCGAGTTCCTTCCGTTCACGGGCGGCGCCGTCACCTATTCGCTCGAATCCGCCGATCCGACCTCCGAAGTCGCGGCCATGCGCGTGACTGCCGACGCGAACTATCGCTTGAGTCCCACCAACCCCCTGTTGCAGAAAACCGTGATCGCCGGCAAGTCGGTCGAAGAGGCGAGACGCTTGCTCGAATCAATCGACGGCGTGGAACGCGCGGACATCACCGTCCGTCCGGCGTGGCTCGGATCGCTGCCCGCGCTCAAGGATCGTATTGAACTTACCGTCGAGTAGTGTGGCAGGTTGTAGGGTGTAGGCGGTAGGGTGTAGGCTGCTTTTGTTATGGAACATCCCATCGAAACTCGCCGCCATAGCGCGGCGCATGTCATGGCCGCCGCCATCAAGCGGCTCTTTCCCGAGGCAAAGCTTGGCGTCGGCTCTGTCGTAGAACACGGCTTTTATTACGACATTGATATCGGTCGATCGGTGACGCCAGATGATTTGAAGGCGATCGACAAGGAGATGAAGAAAATCGTGAAAGAGAATCCCGTATTCGTCCGCGGCGAGCTTTCAATCGACGAGGCGATCAAGCTGTTCACCGAACTCGGTCAAACGTACAAAATCGAATTGCTGAATGATTTGAAAACCAAGGGTACGACCAAGGTGAGCGCCGAAGAAGCGCTGGACATCGATCCGCAAAACGTCGGGAGTGTTACGATCTACCGCACGGGCGAATTTGCCGACTTGTGCCGAGGCCCGCATGTCACGGAAGCAAAGGAGATCGGCGTCTGGAAGCTCACCAAGATCGCTGGCGCGTATTGGCGCGGCAAGGATACGAATCCGCAAATGCAGCGCATTTACGGTTTGTGTTTTGCGACGAAAGACCAACTCGCCTCGCATGAAAAGATGATGGAGGAGGCCGAGAAACGCGATCACCGCAAGCTTGGCGCCGAGCTCGATTTGTTCGCGTTTTCCCCACTCGTCGGCTCCGGTCTTCCGATGTTCACGTCGCGCGGCACCATCCTCCGGCAACTTGTCACGGATTTCGTTTGGGAACTGATGCAGCCATACGGATACGAACGCGTCTGGATTCCGCATATCGCCAAAAGCGATTTGTACAAGACGTCGGGACACTGGGAAAAATTCGAGGACGATCTCTTCCATGTCTCCAGCAAGAAAACGGACGAGACATTCGTGTTGAAACCGATGAATTGCCCGCATCACACGCAAATCTTCGCGTCGCGTCCGCGTTCGTATCGCGACATGCCCTTCCGCTTCTCCGAAGTCACGACCGTGTATCGCGACGAGAACACCGGCCAGCTCCAAGGGCTTTCACGCGTGCGGTCGATCACGCAGGATGACGCGCATGTGTTTTGCCGTCCCGATCAGGTCAACGAAGAAGCACATGCGATGTACAAGATCATCGACGGCTTCTACAAGGGATTCAACATGCCGCTCAAGGTGAGCTTGTCGATACGTGATCCGCGGCATTCGGAAAAATATCTGGGGGACGACGACGTCTGGTCGAATGCGGAACAAGCGCTCGCCACGCTTTTGAAGGAAGTCGGAATGCCGTACGAGGTTGGAGAAGGGGAGGCGGCGTTTTACGGTCCGAAAATCGATTTCATAGCTCAAGATTCCATCGGCCGTAAATGGCAACTCGCTACGATTCAACTCGACTTCAATTTACCGGAGCGTTTTGAACTCGAGTACACGGCGGAAGACGGTTCCAAGCAACGCCCGGTCATGCTGCATCGTGCCATTCTCGGCTCCGTCGAGCGCTTTCTCGGTATTCTGATCGAGCATTACGCCGGCGCTTTTCCGCTTTGGCTTGCGCCGGTGCAAGTCGCGATCCTCCCCGTCGCGGATCGTCACAACGACTTCGCTTTCGCGCTTGCGAAGGAGTTGGAGGAGGCCGGCTTCCGTGTCAAGGTTGATGACTCGGCCGAATCCGTGGGCAAGAAAATTCGCAACGCCGAAAAGATGAAAGTGCCGCGCATGCTCGTCGTGGGTGATAAGGAAATGACCGCCGGAGGCGGATCCGCCTCCGGCGGAGAAGGCGGGGAACTCACCGTGCGCGTGCGCGGCGAGGCGGAACAGAAGACTCAATCGAAGGAGGTATTTATCGAAGAAGTACGGAGGCTCGTCCAAGAACGCGCTTCGTAGACCACCCCCTGCCCCCTCCTCATGTAAGGAGGGGGTTTGGGGATGGGATTGACAGGACTTCAGAAAAGGTGAACGTAGTTATTCATGGGACTTGTCTACAATCTCCAATCACAGACACATGTCAGGAAAGCGTTGCGGAACGCGCCTACTCCCGGAGAGGAGATGCTTTGGAGATATCTCAAAGGATCAAGACTGGGAATGAAGTTTAGACGGCAGTATGGAGTAGGAAATTACGTGGTGGATTTCTATTGCGTCTCGGTGAGGCTCGCCGTCGAGCTGGATGGCGCAAGCCACGAAGAGTATGCGGCAAAGCTCTATGACGCCGTGCGCCAGAAGGATCTTGAGTCTTTGGGGATTCGTGTCATAAGGTTTTCCGAGTCTGAAACCACTGAGCGTCCGGAAGAGATCGCCGAACGAATCCGCACGATCGCCTCCTCCCTCCTTACATGAGGAGGGAGGATAAAGGAGGGTGGTCTACGCCCACCGACTCACAAGCAAAATCGCAAGATACAAAACCGTCGCTCCGGTCGTTTCGGCCATCGCCAAACGTCGGGGTGGTTTTGGTTCGTAGCCGTATCGACGCGCGCGTAGCGGCCAAGCAAACGCGATCGCGGCGAGCGCTCCGATCACTTCCAGCCCGACCGGCAACACCACGCTTAAGATGCCGACGTGGAGGCCGAGGATCGCGCCAAACACCGTCCAGCGTCCGGCGGCGACCCGTCCGGCGCTCGGATGTTCGGTCAGGCGCGCGAGGGCGGCGCCAAGCAGGACAAAGGCGAGGATAATGATCCACTTCTCGAGTTGGATAAAAATCTGCATGCCGACCAGCCCGACGGCAAGACAGAATGCCGAAAACGGCACGAGCGCGAGATTGAGCCGCGACAGGCCGTTCACCGGATAACGTGAAGGCTGATGTGTGAGGAGAAAGAGGAGATCCAGGGCGTATCCGGGCACGACGATGAGAAAAAACGTCAGGGCGATGCGCTCTTCCGTCCGCTCCGCCATGAGCGCGGCGAGACCGAGCGTGACGAACGCGATCGCCGGCGTAAGCATCTTTGTCGCCAGGTCTGCGGGTCCAAGACGTTTCCATCCGATCGCAACGCTCGCCGCGAGATACAGCGCGAGCGCCGCGACGAGCGCCCAGGGATAGTCTCCCGGCCGGCGCCATGTCCATTCGACGGCAAAAAAAGAAACGGCTCCGACAAGCCAGGGTAGCAGGCGTAAAAAAAGATAAGGCATGAGGAGAAAGACTAGATGACGGAACGGGTGACGGGTTCAGGCGCCCGCCGTTTTCGGAAGGCGACATATTCCCGCAGGACGACCGAGAACGCCGTGGCGACCGGGATGGAAAAAATCGCGCCGACCACGCCGAATAATTTCGCGCCGACAAGGAAAGCCGCGATCGACGCGACGGGATGGAGACCGACGGCTTTCTTCATGACGAGCGGCGTCAGAATATGATTTTGCAATTGTTGTACGGCGAGGATGAAGAGGAGCGCGCCCAAGGCTTTCCATGGAGACACCGTCAATGCAATGAATACGACGGTGCTGCCGGCCGCGATCGGGCCGAGATAGGGGACAAATTCGAAGATGGCAGCGATAAGGGCGAGGAGAAGCGCGTACGGAACCCCGATCAGGCTGAAGCCCGCGAAGTAGGCGATGCCGATCGAAGCGGAAAGCGCGAGCTGGCCGCGTGCCCAGGCGCCGAGCTTTTCCATGACTTGCCCGATGAGCCGCGTCGCGAAGTCGTGGTATGCGTCCGGCACGAGTCCGCGGAACGCGCGTTTGATCGACTCATCGTCAATGACGAGATAAAAAGACAATACGAGGACGACCACGACCGTGGCGAGTCCGGCGAGTACGTTGTTGAGCGAGGCGACGAGATTGATCGCGGAATCCTGCGCGCGTTCGACGAGCGCGGCGAGTCCGGGCGTCGAACCCGAGCCGAGTCCGAGCTGTTCGCTGATCGTGCGCAATTCCGTCGCGCCGTCGCGCAGCCAGCCGATGGTCCCGCCGAATGTTCCCGCCGCCTGCCGCGTCTGGTCGACGATCGCCGGGATGAGAAATCCGACGACGCCTCCCACCAAGGCGAAGAGCGCGAGATAGAGCAGGGCGACGGTGAGACCTTTCGGGATTTTGTGATGCGACGCCCAGTCGGCAAACGGATAGAGAATGCCCGCGAGAAGCGTCGCCGAGAACAGGAGCAGCAGGATGTCGCGAATGAGCCAGGCGATCCCGACCGCGAGCAAGACCCCGACCGTTTTGAGAACGGTTTCCGTCGAGATCGAGATGACGCGCGGCTCCATGTCTGCACAGTAAGCAAAGAGCAAAAAACAGTAAACAAAGAACAGAGAGCAAAGAGCAGTTCTAGGGGCAGGCTTGCCGGTGTTCTTTGCTCTTTGTTCTTTGCTCTCTATACTTGCCTCATGAAGCCTTACGCGGAAAATCGCAAAGCGCGGCATGAATACCGGATCCTCGAGACGTTCGAGGGCGGTTTGGTGTTGACCGGCGCCGAGGTGAAGGCTGTTCGTGAAGGCGGAGCGCGTCTCGACGGGGCGTTCGTGAAACCGCTTGGAACCCGCCTGGCGCTGGTCGGGGCCCATATCCGACCGTATTCAAAGATGGCCAATCGTGAGGGATATGACCCGGAACGCACTCGCACGGTCTTGGTTTCCAAGAAAGAATTGCGTCAAATCAGGGCCAAAATCCAACAAAAAGGCTTGACACTCGTGCCCATTTCATTCTACCCTGTGGCCCGACGCATCAAAGTGTCTTTTGCGCTTTGTCGGGGCAAAAAAGCCTACGATAAGCGTGAAACGCTCAAGGAGCGTGACATCATGCGCCAAGTAAGGAGAGGCGAGTAGGCCTTCCCCACCCGGGGATGAATCAGCATCGACGACGATCGCTCCGTTACATCGCAAGCCGAGCGTGTCGAATCCGCTCGTAAATCCTGACCGGCGCCACGACAACTGCCAACGTCGTTTCTAAGGTTCGCAACGTGATCGCTTCGGCGTTCCGCGTTCCGACCTTCGCCCCGTCCTTCGCCTAAGGCGAACCTGACGGGCCGGTCTTCCACGATTTGATCCGGATCATGGAAAGGCCGTCACTGACGGATCTAGATCCCGCCATCGCCTTCTAGGCGGGACCACGGCTGGAAGGCTTTGACCGCGCGAGTTTGTCCGCTCCCTGACGCGCGATCGAGACCCTTGAACGGACCAAGCTTGTAACGACGTGTACCGGTCGGTCGATCGGACGGGGGTGCGATACCCCCCATCTCCACCATGTTTACGCCGCCTCAAGGGCGGCGTTTTGCGCTCTATTGAGCGGAGAATGGTGAGAGTCGTTGGGGATTGCACTCGCGTCCGAGTTCGGTTCCTGCCCGCCGGCTGCCCGACGTGCGGTCTGTGGAGCGTGCCGGCCACCGTGGGACCACCAGCCGACGGATTGACGCCGTTCGTAGGGAGAGTATGCTTTGGATATTGTTCGGGAATCCCCTGCGCGCGCACCTTCGCCCTCCGGCTCCGCCGGCGTTGAGGTGAATGCGCGCGATCCCGTCTCCGAGACGGAGTCTGCCGTCTCGCCCGCCGCCGTGGGGGCCGGCGGGCGTTCCTGTTCCTTGCGCACGGGTGTCTCCTTGCGCGAGTCTCGGAGCTCGTGGTCGTAGGCGTGCATCGCCTCGATCGACCGCCGGCCCCCAAAAACTCTGTTAGTGGTTACTTCGCATCTGCCGCCCTCCCGGGGCGGTTTTCCGTATGGGAGCGTCCCACTGGCTGGCGCCGCCGCATGACATCCGCGATGACATCCGCTGGCATTCCAGCGGCTTGTGCCACATGCTCGCCGGGTGAGGGCCGCAGCCCAGCTCGGCGGCACTCGCCGTGTGACCCCCGAGCGGATCGCGGTCGCGCTCAAGTGCGTCCGCGAGAACGTCAACGCGAAGCTCCTCCGCGAGGCGCTCGGAACGAGCACGACGACGATTTCGACGCCGGACGTGCGCCGCCTAGCTGACGTCCTTCTCGCCGCCGGGATTCCCGGCGACGTGATGCGCGCCAACGTCGGCCAGGACACATGGAAGAACGCCCCGCGCGCCAAGAGTCACCTTGCCGCGATCCTCCGGCACTTCTGCGGCTTGGACCTCAACGCGCAATATCGGAAGGGACTGTTTTCATTCCACGCGGTGGCGGGTCCCGACGACTCGGCCGTGCTGCGAGCCCACCTGCTTCCGACTCTCATGGGTGAACCCACGGTATCGAACGAGGAGATGGACGCTTCCCTACGTGTGCAGCATGCCCATTGGGCCCGTCGCGAACCCGGCGGTGCTGGCTTCGACCTCGTTGCGTACGAGGCCGTGGCTGCTCTCGAGATCGCACTGAAGCAGGAGACTGATGCACGTCTGAGCCCGCAGACTCGCTTGGAGCTCCTAGCCGAGGACGCCGCCGACGATCCGGCGACCCTCGAGATCAACACGCGCGCGGTGTGTCTCGCAGCCCTCGTCGAGGCTGCCCTCGAGCGCAGCTACTCGGGGGACTTCACGGGCGCACTCGAGCTCATCCAGCGGGCGACCCCGATCTACTATGCCACCGGCCCGATCCCGGACTCACAGTACATCACCTGGGCCCGAAGCCGATTCGTGGAAGTCAGCATGAGTCTCCACGCGTACACGAGCCAGCTCGACAAGCTGCCGAAGGAGCTGCGGCGCAATTGGCGGACCATGTTGGAGCAATCGCTCCGGTTTCTGGAGCGCGATGCTCGATGGGCCGATCCCGGTCGCAAGGAACTCACGGTCGCGAGCATTGGCGCTGTTGTCGCGGCGACTCGAGGGAATGACAATGAGTTTGAGAGCGCTATCTCGCTGGGCCGTTCGGTGCAGACAGCGACACAGGATTCAACCGATTTTCTAGTGCATCAAGCTGGCTTCGCCCCTTCACGGGAGACTCTCCTGTGGGGTGATGCGCTGCATCCCGCGAGTTGGATTCTTGGCATATCCAGCGGTGCTTGCGTTGTGCCATTTTGCATCTTCCTGGCCGACGGGATCTCCTCATTCGAAATGTTCACTAACGAGGTGCAGCTAGGCGTGATATCGCTTCTCGCGTACGCGTGCTTCAAAGCGGCATCGATGCTGTTGAAGCACAAGCGAGATCAAGGGACTTCGACTGCGAATGGCCAGCAAGAAAAGGACGCCGCGTGAAAACGGCGCCAGAACCGCGTCGCGGTTAGAGACAAGATTGCTACTTGCGCCTGTCCTCGTCATCCTCTCGGATGTGCCGGGAGAGTGCGGGCCAAATGAAGACGAATACAAACGAAAACGTCGCGAGAAAAATCAGAAGAACGATAGCGACGTCTGAACAGAACTCTTTCCATCCCATTCACACCTCCCTCTCCGTCACCCGAGAGGGAGGTGTGAATGGGCGATAAAGGACTCATCTGTCGGCGCCCTGGATGCGTCCTAACAGCCCGTGCTCAGTGTGTCAACGGTGGAGCGGTAGCGTGGAGCCGACATCCTGTTCTGCTCAGCGAGGCAACGTGCTCTAAATTCGCTCTTGTGTCCACGGGAGTGGTGTAGGACGCCTTGTTCGGGTGCGGATCAAACTCGGCACCTGTTAAGGCCTCGGCCACCGCGTCATCTTCGAAGTTACGAAGCAACGAAGGGAGACGACGATGACCGAGATCACGAAGATGGAAGCGGCGACGATCCTGCGCAAGCACCTCGAAGAGGGAGGCTCGGATCAGCTTCGGGACATGGTGCAGATGTTCGCCGAGGCGTTGATGGGCGCGGATGCGGATGGACTCTGCGGCGCGGCGTACGGAGAGCGGTCGCCGGATCGGGTGAACCAGCGCAACGGATACCGGACCCGGCGCTGGGACACGCGGGTGGGCACCATCGAGCTGGGGATCCCGAAGCTGCGGGCGGGCAGCTACTTCCCGGAGTGGCTGCTGGAGCCACGACGGCGCTCGGAGCGCGCGCTGATCGCGGTCGTCGCCGAGAGCTACGTGAAGGGGGGTCTCGACGAGGAAGGTCGACAAGGTCGTCAAGCAGCTCGGCATCGAGGGCATCGGGAAGTCGCAAGTCAGCGAGCTCGCCAAGAGCCTGGACGAGCAGGTGAACGCGTTTCGGTCGCGGCCGCTCGAAGCCCCTGCGTACCCGTACGTGTGGCTCGACGCGCGAGTTCGTGCCTCTCCCGACGCTGCCCAACTGCCGTCGCTGTCCGATCGGTATCCGCCGAGCCGACGGCCTGCGCGTGCTGTGGACCCGTGCCCTGGAGCACGCCGGCGCCGGCCGCGTAGCCGTGCAGGGCCGTGTGCCCGTGTTCTCCACGCCCGACGCGTCCGACTCCAACACCGCTACCCACCAGGAGAATTGACCATGAACCCGATCACCCACGGCGGCAGGGTCATCGTTGCTGATAAAGGCGATAATCAATAGCCCACTTTCGTCCGCGCGATGTGCATTAGGACGATTGACGTCCACCACCCTCGTTGACATTCAACTCGAACCATGACAGCGTTCACGCTGGCTTAGTCTTTGTGGGCCATGGTCCACACTGAGCGCTCGAAATCTTGCCGACCGATTGCGAGAGCTATAGAGTTAGAGAGATCTAGGGAACACCATGCGCGACGTTGTTCGCGTCGGTTACTCGCCCGAGGGCCCGCGGCGGCCCTGCCCGCCGGCTGCCCGATCTTGTCGAAATTGGGAGATCGCTGGGGTTCACGTGGGACACGGTTTTCGCTAGGTTGAGCCTTTCAATGGACTCAAGGTTCCTTGCGATCACGATTCATCCTGTTGCGATACCCCCCCATCTCCACCATCACCACGATGTCAGATGTTAGATGTTTGATGCCAGAAGGTTTGAACTTCAGGCATCTGACATCAGAGATCTGACATCATCTCTCATGCGCATCCACCATCGCCGCCGAGGCGGCCAATATAAGAAAGAGGAAAAAGTCGTTTTCCGTATCAACGATCAGATCCGCGCTCCTGAAGTGCGTGTGATCGACGAAAACGGAGAGATCCTCGGCGTTCTGTCCATCGACCGGGCGCTCGAGATTGCCCGCGTACGCGGCTTCGACCTGGTTGAAGTCTCGCCAAAAGCCGAGCCGCCCGTTTGCAAGCTCCTTGATTACGGCCAGTTTAAATATCAAAAGGAAAAGGAGTTGCGTGCCCAAAAGGCTCACTCAAAAAAAGTGGAAGTCAAAGGTATCCGTCTCTCCGTGAAAATGGGTGTGGGCGATTTCGACACGCGTCTTCAAAAAGGAAAAGACTTTTTTGAACAGGGCCATAAACTGAATATCGAGATTCGCCTGCGCGGACGCGAGAAAGCGCATACGGATATTGCCAAAACCAAGATTCAGGAATACCTTGACCGCCTCGCGGAGGAGTACCAACTCACCATCGAGCAACCGATCAACCGCTCCGGCGGAAACGTCACGGCGATTGTCGGACGCAAGGACTAAAGCGACGTGAGATGTCAGATGTTTGATGCCAGATGTTCCGGCGCCAAACATCTGGCATCTGACATCCAACCTCTACCATCTTTATGAAGCAAAAAACTTCCAAGACCATCGCCAAGCGGGTCAGGCTCACCAAGACCGGCAAGTTATTGAAGCGCAAAGCCGGCCAGGACCATTTCAACAGCCGCGAATCCGGCAATACCACGCGCAACAAGCGTCGCGACGTGAGCGTGTCCGCATCCTACGTACGCAATTTGAAGCAGTTCATGCCCCATAACTAACGATGTTAGAAGTCAGAAGTCTGATGCCAGAAGTGTTGGCAACCTCTGGCATCTGACATCTGACTTCACACATTCTCTCCTATGCCACGAGTCAAACGCGGAACCCATCGCATCAAGCGCCGCAAGAATATCCTTGCCCGAACCAAGGGCATGATGTGGGGACGCAAATCCAAAATCACGCTCGCCAAGACGGCGGCGACGAAGGCCGGTAAGAACGCCTACGTCGGTCGCAAGCTCAAGAAGCGCGATAACCGCGGATTGCAGCAAGTCCGCATCAACGCCGCCGCGCGTTTGAACGGAACGATTTACTCAAAGTTCATGTCGTCGCTCAAGAAGCGCAACATCGAGTTGGACCGCAAAGTCCTCGCGGAGATCGCGATCAAGCATCCGGACGTCTTTGCCAAGCTGGCCAAGGCCTGACGTCAAACGCACAAAAGGAGCCGAATGGCTCCTTTTGCGTTGCATGATCCCCACATCATGCGTCGAGTATGATACCATGGAGGCATATTTTTATGCCACGCAAGATGTATCGCAACCCGGAAGCCGAGCCTACGCCGGAGCGTCCGGGATCCGGATCGCCCGATGACTCGGGCGTGCGACGACGACCTCGAAAGGAAGAGAAAAGCGTCCTGATCGACCCCGAGTATCAACGTGCCGTCGAGCGCGTGAAGTCGAAGGAGTCGAGCGTGATCGTCGAGTCCTCGTACCAAGAAGAAATTGGACGATCGAAGCGCGCGCGGAAATCGGCAGAAAAGCCCAAAGAGGAAACGTTGCCGCTCGAAGAAGCGCGCGCGCGTTTTGAAGCAGTCGAACAGGAACTCAAAGAGGTAGGAGTAACGTCCGAAGCCGACAAAATGAATGATCCGGAGTGGTCGAATGCCTACATGGCGTTTCGTCATGCCGAGCGCGCGTCACGCGCCGAACGGAGCAAGCGTGGCGTCCGCGAGTACAAAGAGGCGCAGTCGCAACGCGAAGAACGCCACGCCGGGCATCAAGCCGCCGTGCGCGAGCTCGTTGAAGACGCCGAACGCGAAGAATCCGCAAAACACGAAGGCGTGAGGGAGAACGTCGACGAGCTGCTCGGCATGGAGCGTGAGCGCATGGCGGAGGAGGCAAAGCTCGCAAGACGCGAACGGCTCGCGGGCATGAAGAAGCAGGTGGACGAGATGCGTGCGTCTCTCTTGAAGCAGGAGCAGGCGGATCTTGCGGAGCGGATGGAAAAGATGGGCGGCGTGTGGGCAGGGGAGGAATATTTCAAGCTGAAAGATCGCTTGGAAGATGTCGATGCCGAGATCGAGAAACTCGAAGGGGCGGAACGCAAGCCGAGAGCGTCGAAACGGGAAGCGCCGGTTCGCGCGACGCAGGAAGAGATATTCGCCGGCGAACTCACGCCTGAAGACGAGATCGTCGATGCGCGCAAAACGTCGAAGTTTATCAACGATTCGGAAAAGGAAATCGCGGCGCGGCAAAAAAAACTCCAACGCGAGCTGGGAAGACACGGCATCGAATCGGCGGCGCACATCGATGCCGAGCTCGCCGAGATGGAGCCGGAGCTGCGCGCCGCCTCCACCGGGGCGAAGCCGGACGTATGGTATCGCTTAAAAAAAGTGGGCCGGCGCCTGGCCGGGCTGGAACGCCCGCCGGAAGTGCAGGCGTTGCTCAAGAGGTATGTGAATTTGGAAAACGAAATGAATGCGCATATCCATTCGCGCGCCGAGGCCGAGGCCGAGCTCGTTCTGGCGGAAAAAAAGGCCGGTCGCGAACGTTTTACCGCTCCTCGTATGCGGGGTTCTATACAGGGCCGGCAGACCATGTCGGGCCTTCGCGGAGGCGTGGCCGACGTTTCCGCCGGCGGAGACCTGTCAGGGTTCGGGAAAACGTTTCTTGAAGCGCCGGAGATGCGAAGAGGCTCCAAGGAGCTCCGAACGACGCTCGCATTGAAACAGATCGAGGAAGACATCCGGAATGCTCTCGGGGAAATGGAAGCGATGCAAGAACTGACGGAAACCGAATTGAGCGAGGAGATGTTCGAAGAGAAAAAATCGAATTTTGCAAAACGGATTCGGGCTCTTGAAGAACAGGGAAAGAGCGAGGCGTTTGATGAAGCGTTGGAAGAGGCCGAGGAAGCCTTGATGCGTTACGTCATGGCCGTCCATCAGCGACGTCGGACATTCTTTGAGCAAGCGCGCACGGCGGGAAAGGGCGAAGCGCGACCTGCGTCCGTGATTTCGATCCGTTCGGGTCGCGCGGGCGGCGCGTACGCTCCGGGGACTGCGGACCGCAGCGCCGTTTTGATGTCGCGCATGGAGACGGCGGATTCGCGCGAAGAGCGTGTTGCGGCCGAGAAGCGCGAAGCTGCGGAAGCGCCGGAACGCGTCAACAAAGAAGTAGAGATGTACCGTTCCGTGAAGTGGAGGAAGGATCTGATCGATATGATCAACACGGACGAAAACGCCCGCGCCGCGATGCACGGCGTATACGAGGCTTTCAAACACCGCATGCTTGAGAAGCTGGCGAACGAGGAAGACGTCGATTTTCGTACGAGCACTCCCGATCCCGCGTTGGATTACGCGCTGAATTTCTACAGAAAATATGCCCAAACCCCGGACGATAAAGGGTATGTGTACGATTTGAAGATCCGGCACGCGGCGCATGAAGAGCTGGAGGAAATCGAACGCATACTGGGCAAGAAGTGGAACAAGAGCGGATGGGCCGCGCAGGCGGTGCGCGCGATTTCGCGAGGCAAGGTCGAGCTGCTGGAGGGAGAAGGGGCGGACGTGATTCCGCTGCCGCATGTGAAGCGCGCGTTGTCGGAAGAAGAGTTGGAAGAAGTCGAAGAGCTGGACATTCCGATCACGGTTGAGGCGCCCGTTTCCGACAAGGAGCGTCCGGTCGTTTCCGCGGAAACCGCGGAACGCGAGGCGCTTGCCGAGTCAAGCGAGCGACAACGCGAAATCGACGAGGAGGCGGAACAATCATTCGAAGCGTCTCTCGGCGGATTCCGCCCGGCGGGAGAGGCGTTGAAGGCAGAGGCGGCGGAAGACGAGGAGCTCGGCGTCCCGACCGTGCAAGAGCTCGCCGCGATGCGAGAAGTCACGCAGCCGGAAGCGTCGCAAGCGGAGGGCTTGAGCGTCGAAGAAGCGCTGGCGCTTCCAAAAATCGAACCCGCGATCGAGGTTCCGCAAACCGAAACCGATTCGTCCGAACCGGAGGTCGTGCATGGAAAGAGGCGAGGGGATTATCGATGGGAACCGCCGCAGCGCGAGGGGGCTCGTCAGATTGAAAAAATAACGCCGCTTACGGAGCCGGAGCTTGCCTATCTGAAGGAGTCATTGAATCGAAGGGTCCTTGCGCTTGGGAATGAGTGGAAAACCGTCGCTCCGGAGGTCAAGGGCCTTCTTCGGGCAAAGCACGGATGGATTGAAGAGTACGCCATACTCTATCAACAGTATCGAGAAGGGAAGGCTTTCAAGTCGATACGAAGGACATTGGAACGCGTGAACGAGCTCTTGGGCATAGAGAAGCCGAGCGATTTGATCGTTCCGCCTTCGCCAGAGTTGCGCAACGCCGTTTCGCAGGAGGTGGAGGAGGCGGAGCGCGCCTTCGCGCGGGCCAAAGAGAAGTCGAAGAAGGCATCGGAAAAGGCCAAGGCGCAACCGACGACGAAAACTCCCGGACAGATTATTACGATGTCGCAAGTCATGGAAGGGATCGCGCGTAAGAAAGCGGCAGCCCCCGCGGCCGAAGAGCCGACCGAGGGGCAGGTTCTTGAAAGGGAAAAGGGGCGGAAGCGCCTGCGCGGAAGGAAGAAGGCGGGAACGTAAAATACGATCGCCGGTCGAAACACCCCGTTCTCCGAAAGGAGCGGGGTGTTTGAAACTTGACAATTCCAGAAAGACGTGGAACGAATAGGGAGAACCTCGTGCCGGAAAGGAATGATTTATGGCGGAGGGCATTTCAAAAAAAGAAAAGGAAACGGCATTCGCGCTCGCCTTTCTGGAAGCGGCGTCGCCTCTGGTGAGCGCCACGCTGCGTCGATATCAGTCGCGGCTTCGTGTCGAGCAGCGCTACCACGTGTTCGGCACGCTCCAGCAGCTCGTCCGTCACGCGCCCGATCGGGCCTGGAAGGAGCTGGATCTTCATCCGGATCGCTTCGGCAGATCGTACCGCGAAGACGAGAAGCTACTGCGAAGTCTCGCACGGCGAAAAGGTCTTCTGTGCGGGATGCGCTCTTCCAAAATCGTCTGCCTGGTCGAGTATCTCGATGAGGCCGTCGCCGACTGCGGTCCCCTCGAAGATCTTGAGGCCGAGGCGCTCGGGTTCTACCGTTCCCGCATCGTGGAGACGTCCGGCTATCTCATCCGCCACCGACGGCGGCATCTGACGGTCGTGTACTCCGCTTCCGCGTTGTCCGCATTGCGTGCGCCGCGTTCCCGCATCCGCCCCACGGGCGAAGGCGGGAAGCCCGTCCTCAGACTCATCAAGAGTCGTCGCTGAATCCGCGTTTCCCGCCTACCCCGCCAACATCTGCGAAGTTGTGGCGGGTTCGGCGGACAGGCCGCGGTTTTTTTTATTTCTCGCTATTTGTAACTCGTTATTCGCTATTCGATCTCCGTGTTACACTAAGAGTCGTCTATGGCACGCGAAAAGGATATCAACCGCTCCTTATGGTTATCCGTCGGTCTTGCCGGTCTGTGCGGCGTGCTCGGCGGGCTGGTTTCCGGTTGGGTCGTATTCGCGCAGGCCGTGCGTCCGGAGCTCGACCGTCTTGAACAGGCCATCGAATCATGGCCCGCGACGGGCACGCGACCCCTCGTGACGCCGACCGAGCCGGTTGCGCCTCCTGTGGAAGTGATTCCGGTTGAATCGCGGCCGATCACGCCCGCGTATCCCGCCGCGTTTGCCGAGCGACGCACGTCCGGCGTACTCACCTTGGTCCGGCGCCTGCGCACGGCGACGGAAGAACCCATATCGCCGGAACGCGAACTCGGATCCGCCGTCGCCGTCACGTCCGACGGCTGGCTCGTCACGACGGATGCCGCGTTAGAGGGCGTGCGTCTTGCCGACCTCGGCGTGATCGTGGACGGTCGCGTCCAGGCCGTCGAGAGCGGGATGCGTGATACGTCCACCGGCGTCGTCTATCTCAAAATCTCCGCCGACGGTTTGCCGACGACGGCGTTTGTCCGTCCTACGGATGTCGTTGCGGGTGCGCCGGTCTGGATCGAGTCGACGCCGCGACAACTCGTTCCCGAGATCGTGCTGACCGTCCGCGCGCGACCCTCGGTCGATCCCGTTTCCAGTGAAGAAGCGACGCGACGCTTTCTGGTTTCCGGTTCCCCGGAACGTCTAAAACCGGGCGCGGCCGTGTGGGACGGAGCGGCTCGATTGATTGGCCTGCTTGAATCCGACGAATTCGGTGATTGGCGCGTCATTCCCGCGGGTCCGATCGGATCGAGTCTGTCGCAGATGTTCTCGAACGGAGAAATCCGTCGCGCCACGCTTGGCGTTCGTTCGCTGGATTTGGTCACGTTGAGTTTTGATGCCGCGACGACGACGCTTCCCGCGCTTGGCGCGTGGCTTCGGCCAAATCGCACGCTCGGCTTGCCGGCGATCGTGGCGCGAGGGCCGGCCGTCGGGGTATTACAGGAAGGCGACGTGATCGAACGCGTCGAGCGTGATATCCTAGACGGAGCCGCCGATCTCGGCGAGCGCTTGCTCGACTATCGACCGGGCGCCACCGTGACCGTCTCGGGTCGACGTCGCGGCACGGCCTTCCAAGCACAGATCACGCTTGGCTCGGAAATCACGTCGGAAGCGCTTCGATAATATGTTATTGAAAGAACACCCTCTCGCGCTGTTGCGCCGTTCCTGGCCCGCCCTCTTGTTTGGCGGATTGGCCGGCGCGCTTTTGGCCGCGCTGCTCTCGTTTACCCAGCCGCTCGAGTACGCCTCCACGGTTCGCTTGCTGATTACCCAACCGGGCGCGACCAATACGGATCCGTACACGATTCTCAAGTCCAATGAGCGGATCGCGCAAAATCTATCCCAGTTGCTGTACACGTCGAGTTTTTTCGAAAATATTTTGAACCAAGCCGAAGGCGTGGATCGCGACTATTTCCCAACGGATGAATTTAACCGTCGACGCGCATGGTCCCGATCCATCGGGACGTCCGTGGAACCGGGTTCCGGGCTGATGTTGGTGACGATTTACCACCCAAGCCGCGTTCAGGCGCGCGTTTTAGTGCAGGCGGCAACGCAAGAATTGGCCAAGCAAGCCCCAAACTTCTTCGGCTTCTCCGTTCGTGTCCAGGTGATCGACGCTCCGCTGGATTCCCGCTGGATCGCTCGGCCGAATTTTCTGAATAACGCATTGGCAGGGTTGGCTTTAGGCGCACTCCTGGGACTTATTTGGATGTTG
>ERZ1292633.1358-Hain-H41-02um-R1-1358-length-26586-cov-206_pt1 | contig 26586 bp, 28 predicted proteins | sample MGYA00564406_ERZ1292633 | MGnify/ENA primary metagenome ERZ1292633 (study PRJEB36523, sample SAMEA6512639) | groundwater metagenome | collected 2019-01-08 | study: AquaDiva: Metagenomics assemblies of 32 groundwater samples | reverse complement strand
GCTCAGACAAGGGACGACCCTCCTGTCAGCAGAAAGTACCCTGCATTGTAAATGATGTGCAGCGCGAGTGGAGGAAGGACAGACCCAAACCGATCACGCAGAACCCCAAACAGCAGCGAGGGAAACAACGTCAACAAGGCCCACGAAAGCGAATGCGTCGCAAGGTGCGCGCCAGAAAATACGACCGACGTCAGAAGATTAGCGATGCTGATGCCGACGAACGATTGCCGTCCCCATTCATGAGTGAATAGCCATCCTTGTAGACATCCCCGAAACAAAAGCTCTTCAACAATCGGCTGCCAGAGAGCCGCCACAAGGAACGCTAGTGAAAATATACGCAGCCACGGCAAGGGTTGGACGACCGCCAGAAACGGCAACACGAGCCAAACAGCTGCACCGATGGCCAGCGCGGAAAGAAAAATCGGAGCGCGATAAAAGGCCGGCGCCGCTTTGAGGCCAAACCTCTCGCACAGGACCGACAGGATTTGGGAGGTCCTGTTGCTCACATCTCATCAAGGTTCCCCGGGGTGCCCCAGGAAACCTCAGCAGATGAGTAATGTGGTTGAGTATCCGTCACGTGACTATAATCGACGCCGACTTCTCCAGACCAGTGCCCCAATGGTCATCAGCAACATGATCGGCATCAAAGCATCGTTTGTGCCGGCATGCGCGATGGTGCAGCCACCTCCACCAGCTGAGGAAGGTGCGACGGCATTGTCCGGAGGCCCGTCGAAATTCGCCGTCACTGAGGCGGCGGTACTGACAACACAGGAACCGGTGCCTGTGCACCCACCACCACTCCAGCCGGTGAAGGTTGCCCCACCATCCGCGGTTGCTGTAAGCGTCACGTTGGTATTATTGAAAAAATTCGCATTGCAGATTGCGCCGCAATCGATACCTGTCGGGGCTGAGACTACTTTCCCGGTGCCAGTCCCTCCCTTAAGGATAGTCACCGTAAAGGATCCCGGAGGCGGTAGCACGTTAAAGGTCGCTGTCACGCTCACCGTGCTGGCCACCTGACAGGTAGTGGTTCCAGAACAACCACCGCTCCAACCGGCAAAGCGCGACCCGGCAGTTGCTCTGGGCGTCAAGGTCACGGTCGTCCCGCCAGGGTACGTCCCAGTACAGTCCCCGCCGCAATCGATGCCAGCAGGGGTCGAGGTCACGGTGCCTGTTCCTGTGCCATTCTTATCGACCGTCACCGTGATTGGCGGCGGTATCACGCTAAAAGTTGCGGTCACCGTGGCCGTGTTTGACACGACACAGAGGCCTGCACCAGCACAAACACCGCCGTTCCAGCCGGTAAAGACAGAGCCGGCATCAGCTGCCGCAGTCAATGTCACACGCGTCCCGCCAGGATAGGTCCCAGTACAGTCTGCGCCACAAGTAATCCCAGCTGGGGCAGAGGTAACAGCGCCCGCTCCCGTGCCATTTTTATTGACGGCGACCGTGAACGGAGCAGGCGCCGGAAGATTAAAGGTCGCCGTGACGGTGCCGGTAGTCGTCACGGCACAGCTACCGGTCCCGCTACACCCACCGCCGGTCCATCCGGTGAACAGAGATCCCGCGCTTGGTGTCGCCGTCAGTATCACAGTGGCTCCACCAGGGAAGCGTTCGTTACAGTCACCCCCGCAATTGATCCCGGCTGGAATTGACGCAACCGTTCCAGTCCCTGTGCCGTTCTTGGCAACCATGACGGTAAACGTCGGGGCGATGGAGTTCAGCGCATTGAACGCATTCAGCCGGCGGCCACTCGACACGACACCGTTCAGAAGGGGCGAGGCCTCGCCGGTGTTCAGAATCGCATTTCTAATTTGAGCCACTGTCAAATTCGGGTTGATGGAAAGAAGAAGGCCGACGACCCCCGTGACATGCGGCGTCGCCATCGAGGTGCCGGCTAAGAACTGATAGTCGTTCGTAGCACTCGGCGTGCCGGACACACAATAGGCTCGCACATCGTCCAGATACACTCCGTCATCGACAATGCTGGAGTTAGAAACAAATTCAAAACGATACTGGACATTAGGCTTCCGATCCGGCAACTCTGCCATGGTAAAACGCACGAAGGTGTCGTTTGTCGAACCCGTAAAGCCACTCTGAGTGAACCAGTTCGCACCGCCGTCACCGGAGACGTCGGTCTGAATTCCATCAGCATCATTCTGAGTTGCTAGTCGCAACCGACTTTCAAGCCGACAGCCTCGCTGCCCCGCCGTGCTGAAGATCGGGCTGGTCGCCTCAGAGACGGTGTTGTCGAGATAATTTCCAGCGGGACTATCGGTCATGCTCGTGGAGGGGCTGGATGATCGGGTATTCGTGAATCCCCACGAGTTGTTGATGCCGCTAAACGTATAACCCAATCCCGTGGGATTCGAGTCGAAGTTGTGGAGCAACAGATTTGCCGTATTGCTGGTGGGCTTGGTGCTGTTGGTGTTCACTCCCGGAGCCGCAATCTGCACCGAGGTGGCGCCGAAGTTCGAGAAACCGGCTCTTCCGCCTGTTTGCGTAATCGCAGCCACAGAAATGACATTCGGCAATGCCGCCCCACAGCTCGTTGTCACGCTATAGCCGGCGGGAAACACAGAGTTGACATCGTTGTTCGAGCCGGCATTACCCGCTGCGGCAAGCACCATCACACCAGCCGCATTCGCAGCACTGAGTGCGTCATATTCCACCCGGCTGCAATCGCCTTGACGGGTAAAACTGGCATTGATCGCACGAGCACCTTTACGAACCGCATAGTTGATGGCCTCAACGATGGCATTGCTCGGCAAACCGTTATCCACGCCGCCCGCTTTCAGTGCCATGAGTTGAACTGTATGCATGACTCCGGTGACGCCGGAACTATTATTGCCGACTGCCCCGATCGTGCCCGCAACGTGGGTGCCGTGGCCGGGATTGCCCCCAGTGGCGCCGACCGTCAGATCAATCGGATCCATCGGCTCGCTGTCGTTGGAGCGAAAATCGTACCCGAAAACATCATCCACCAATCCATTCCCATCGTTATCGATCCCGTCATTGGGGATCTCCCCCGGATTCCTCCACATGTTGGCAGCCAGATCAGGATGATCATAGGCAATACCGCTGTCGATGACCGCAATGATCACGTTGGCGCTGCCCGTGGTGATGTCCCAGGCTTCTGGCGCATCGATATCAATATCTGCTGTGCCACCTGTCCCGTTCACGGTCTGCCCGGTATTGTGAAGACCCCAGAGCGAGGTGAACCTCGTGTCGTTAGGAATAGCGGCTAGCTGATGAATATAATTCGGCTCGGCATATTCAATGGCGGGACTATGGCGATATCTCTCCAGCGCGTCCTCTACGGTCTCGCCCTTATTCAATTTCACATGTTGTACCCGCTCCTCACCTCCGGCAAAGGACTTGATCATCTGCCCCCCTGCCGCCGCAACCGTGGCCCTAGAGGCGCTGTCGAGATACTTGACGATCACTTCCCCAGGTATATACTGCGCAGGCTCCACCGAGCTCCCAGTCACTCGATTGAACCCTCTATTCTCCTGTATGCCATCGGCAGTGCTGATGTCATTCCACAACAACAACGAGCCGGCCGAACATGCCAGTGCGAAGGCGCCGATGCGCAGCCAACGGGATCGCTTGGTGAATCTACTGCTCGGTGTGCGAGAGCAGGTTTGGCTCGGCATATTCAACCTCCTGGAATGCAGATAATCGCATTACCACTTTCTCGACCGCCTCCTTGTTCACAATTCGAACATGGTGAACGCCCAGATCCTTCAGCACAGCAATCCGTTCGGTTCCACATTCTTTCAGAATGGCATCTATACGATCCTGAGAGACCGATGGCTTGAACTTCACCAAGACTTCACCTGAAACGAATCCCTGCTTCATCTTGGTGACTGTGGATGAATCCGACCTGATTGTTGTTTGAGGACCGTTAGTCTCGCAAGCCGTGACAATCAGGCTCGTGCCTGAGACAAGCACACCCAGAAGGAGAAAGGCACGAGTACCGCCTGACAGCAGCGATGGGGTTTTCATTGATCGAGGGTAACGGTATCGACACCATTACCTAACCTGATACCGACATCGTTATATACCAGCTAAGCAAGGAATTCATATCTCTTTTTTTTCGAGGGACAGTCGTACTCTCTCGAGATACTCTGCAGTAACCGGACAGTCAGCCTGAGCAGTTCATCGGGTAACGACAATTCCAGAAATGGAACCATTAAGATTTTTTAGCGATTGCCTCGATCTCAGTTGTTTAGGACTACACGAGGCCCACTGTCTGAGACCGTGACTCTTACCCGAGACTGGAGAGAAAGCTGTATGGATGGCCCATCGGTGGAATCGCTCCGTCCTTGTGATCTATGAATTGGAGGAGTATCCTTTCATCTTCCACCGGTTAGGGTCTTACTCCGAACCGACGGGCTTTCTCAGAAGTGAACCATCTCATTGGTGTTCAGTGGTACAGGACGAACAGAATGGTCGACCGCTGTTAGGCGGGATACTCGAAGACAAATTCGGCTTGTCTGAAGCGAAGCTGCTTGAGGCCATGAACCTCCAAGCCACTAAAGGCGGACGCATCGGAGAAATCTTGGTCCGGGCCAGAGCGATCACCGAAGAGCAACTCCTCCAGGCGCTTGCCATTCAATTTGACCTTCCCTGGCTCTCGCATCTCGATGTGAGCCAGGTGGACCATGAATGGGTCAGGAAAGTTCCGATTCACTTTGCCCGCCGCTATCACGTGCTCCCTCTCAAGACAGAGAATGGATCGGTACTTGTGGCGACCACCGATCCCATGGAGACAGCCGCGTTGGACGACCTCCGGCTCTTGCTCGGCCTTCCAATCAAACCGGTGCTGACCAGTAGTCTCTCGCTTCTGGCCTGCTTGAATCGGGTCTATGACGAAGCGGCCAGCCCTGCCGGCGCGGAGCAAGTAATGGAAGATATCGCCGCCAGTGAGAGCTTGGACCAGATCGCTCACGAATTGGATGAACCACAGGATCTCCTCGATGCCACCGATGAAGCACCCATTATTCGGTTGGTCAACTCCGTACTTTTCCAGGCGGTCAGGCAACGTGCGAGCGATATTCATTTCGAATCGTTCGAACGTGGTCTGGTCGTGCGGTATCGCATTGACGGAGTGCTCTATCCCGTCCTCACACCACCCAAACATCTGCAGGCGAGCATTATCGCGCGGTTGAAAATCATGTCGGGTCTCAATATCGCAGAGAAGCGATTGCCTCAGGATGGCCGATTTCGGATCAGGACGGCAGGGAAGGATGTCGATCTGCGTGTCTCAGTGCTACCCACCTCACATGGAGAACGGGTCGTTCTACGGTTATTGGAGAAAGAGAACCGTCTGCTGAATCTGTCGGAGATGGGATTTACGGAGGACCGGTTGGGGATCATCCAACAATTGATCCATTTGTCGCATGGCATCATTCTCGTGACCGGACCGACGGGGAGCGGGAAGACGACGACACTCTATGCGGCGTTGACGCAGATCAATGCCCCGGACAAGAATATTATTACGGTCGAAGATCCCGTGGAATACCAACTGCTCGGCGTGGGCCAGATGCAGGTGAATCCAAAAATCAACCTGACGTTCGCCGCAGGGTTGCGGTCTATTCTCAGACAAGATCCCGATGTCATCATGATCGGCGAAATCCGCGACCGTGAAACTGCTGAAATTGCCATTCATGCCTCGCTCACAGGGCACCTAGTCTTCTCGACACTCCATACCAACGATGCCGCAAGCGCCGCCACCAGATTGATCGACATGGGTATCGAACCGTTCCTCGTCGCCTCCTCGGTGGTCGCCGTCTTAGCCCAACGATTGTTACGACAGGTCTGTTCGGACTGCAAGCAGCCCTATCATCCTGACGATGAAGAACTGATTCGCATCGGGATCGTTCCTCCAAGGGTACGTCCCACCTTCTATCGTGGCGCCGGATGTCCTGCCTGTTCCCAAACCGGCTATCGAGGCCGAACCGGTATTTTTGAACTCCTTGTGCTGGACGATGAGATCCGCCGCCTCATCGGCAACAAGGCAGACTCGGGTTTGATCCGTCAAGCCGCGACGGCGAAGGGGATGGTGACCTTGAAGGACGAAGGGGCGGACAAGGTGTTTCACGGGATCACCACGACTGAAGAATTGATGCGGATTACCCAGCAGGAAGTTGAGATTTAGCCCGCATTATCCATGAACGCTTCTGCTACAATCACCGATCCGCTGCTACGACGAGCCTTCGGCCAGCGGGCTCGCCCCTCGAACCCTCAACGTACTGCACGAGTACGCATCGGATTCTTACGGCTCCGCGCGCTGGTCTCGCTGCGCGGCTCCGCGATTTCGCGACGAACCGTCATGAATAATGAGGGCTAGCCAAATGCCCGTGTATCAATATAAAGGCTATCGAAACGACGGTGGGGCTGCGACCGGCATTATCGATGCCGAGAGTCCGAAAGTTGCACGCGTCAAATTGCGGAAGGTCGGCGTGTTTCCCACCGATATGGTGGAACAAGGCTTGGCCACCACAACAACCTCATCCACCAACACCTCCGGCCGAACCACGCCTGGGATCGGACGCTCCCCTGCTCTCAGTACGACAGACGTAGCGATGATGACCAGGCAACTAGCAACGTTACTGGTCGCAGGACTGCCGTTGGTCGAGGCGCTCGGAGTGATGGTGGATCAAACCGAGAAGAAGTCCGTAAAAAGCCTCATGGCCGATATCCGCGAAGAGATCCGTGGAGGGGCAACTTATAGCGCCGTGCTTGAGCGCTATCCACGAGAGTTTTCTCAGATTTATGTGCACATGGTGCGCGCAGGTGAGGCCAGCGGAGCGTTGGATCAGATCCTCTTCCGCCTTGCAGAGTTTCTGGAAAAACAGCTGGCGCTCAAGCATAAAGTGACGAACGCCGTGCTCTATCCGGCCCTCATGTTGATCGTCGGCGTCACGGTGCTGTTTTTCCTCATGACCTTTGTGGTGCCGAAAATCACCGCCGTTTTTACGAGCTTGAAGCAGGCCCTCCCCTGGCCGACCGTCGTCCTGATGAGCATCAGCCATTTTCTTGCCGACTATTGGGCGGTGATACTTGGTGTGGTGGGTGTCACGGTGTGGGCGGCACGCCGGGCGATTAAAACGGAAGCGGGGCGACTCGTGGCCGACCGATGGCTCTTGAAGATGCCACTGATGGGCGAGGTTGCCCGTATGGTCTCGATCTCCCGACTGACCAGCACATTGGCCACCATGCTGGCGAGCGGGGTGCAATTGTTGGATGCCATGGACGTCGCGAAACGTGTGATGAACAATCGCGTCCTCGAACATGCCGTCGAAGGAGCCAGACAGAATATACGGGAAGGGGAAACGATTGCCGAACCATTGAAGCGGAGCGGAGAATTTCCTGCGCTGGTCACGCACATGATCGCAGTCGGTGAACGCAGCGGCGAAATGGAAGAGATGTTGCGCCGCATCGGCCATATCTATGATGGAGAAGTCGATCGGGTTATTACACGATTTACCTCTCTCTTGGAACCCATTATGATCCTGGCCATGGGTATCTTGGTGTTCTGTATCGTCGTGGCTATCCTACTGCCCATCTTTGAGATGGGACAGATGGTTCGCTAGCAGGAGGCTGAAAAAGTTCGCCAGCCGCGTTCTCGCATCGTTCAGACCCTCAACGTACCCCAGAGGGTACGCCTCGGGCCTTCACTCGCTGCGGCCTTGCTGGACGACCTTTTTGAGCCTCCTGCGGGAATGTTCCGCTGTTGTACTACACGAGTATAATTCCAAAGTTGAGGTAGTGATCAGCTTAAGGTGATGGGTGATGAGTCTAACGGGAGGTGTTCGATGACAGGAAGAGAGCAGGTCGAGAGTATGTGGACGATATGGGGCAAAAACCCCCGGCACCGAGGCCCCCTCACCTCACGCCTTACGCCGCGCGCCTGCGGTGGAACCGACGGTTTTACGTTCATCGAAATCATGGTCGTGGTCGCCATTCTCGCGATTCTCGCGGCTTTGGTCGTCCCTCGCATCATGGGGCGAACCGATGATGCGAAGCGCACTGCGGCAAAAGTCCAAATTCGAAATATCGAAGGCGCCTTGCAGCTCTATAAGCTCGACAACGGTATCTATCCCACGACTGAACAAGGGCTAAAAGCCTTGGTCGAAAAACCTTCGGTGGGAATCGTCCCCAAGAAGTGGAAACTCGGTGGATATATTCAAAAACTCCCGGAAGATCCCTGGGGAAACCCCTACAAGTATTTTAGCCCCAGTCAGACTCCCGTTCAGAATCCCGGTCAGACCTCTAGCCTGAGAGGTGAGTACGATGTTATCTCCCTTGGCACCGATGGCGAAACAGGCGGCGAAGGCATCAATGCCGATATCAACAATTGGAATCTGGACAAGGAATAGATGGTGCGGCACGGGGCGAGAGGCGAAAGGCCAAGAACCCGTGAGGCCTATCTCAGCGTCTCCCGCGTCTTATACCTTCCCCCTCACATCTTACGCTCCACACGTGGATTTACCATTCTGGAAATCATCATCGTCTTATTTCTATTCGTCGGGTTACTCGGCATCGTGCTGCCTCGCATTTCGCTGGAAGAAAACCTGGGTTCTGTCGGGCGGCAGATGGTCCGAACGGTACGATCCCTCCAAGACCTGTCCATGGTGACCCAGAAGCCACTCCGGCTGTACGTCGATATTGACCGAGGAGTCTATTGGCTGATGATCCTGGATGGGGATCAGGAAAAGGTGCCGGTCGAACATCCCACATGGGCCACACCGTTATACATCCCGGCCCCCTTTCGTATCTCAGATATGGTGGTCGGTCAGGCGATAAAAAGCTCCGGTCGGGTCAATCTGTCCTTTTACCCCTCAGGAAGGATCGATCCGATGACGATGCATTTGGTGGATGCGCGCAACAACCTTCTGGCCATCGCCATTGAGCCGGTGACAGGAGCCATTCGCATGAGCGATGAGCGGATCGACCCTCCCCCCCCCACGCCGCTTCTCATTCTCGATAGAGTGAAACCATTACTTAAAATGACCGAGGTCGTGAAGGATTCGCGCCAACCTTGACTGTGTCACCACCGAGTGTGCGTCTATGAGGAGTGAACGGGGGTTCACATTATTGGAGGTGCTGATCGCGCTCGGCATTCTCGCGCTCGCGCTGCCGATCTTATTAGGGCTTCGCAATTGGGATCTCGACCTGCATGCGAGAGCCCGTGAACTCACGACAGCCACAATCCTCGCGCAGGAAAAATTGGTCGAGACGGAGTTGGGCGCCCTCTTACCCCTTGGCGAGACAGGTGGAGAATTTCGGCCGACCCCGCTGGGGTCTCAAGCCACTCCCGAGATGACGAATCGCCCGGCGAATTATCGATGGAAACGGATCGTCTCGCCCACACCATTACCAGTCGTGCGGGAAATTAAGATTCAGGTTCTCTGGCCGAGAGGGGAAATAGAAGAAAGGGTCGAGGTCAGCACCTATGTCTTTTCGACAAGCGCCACAGGGTTCTGAAGAGGGATTTACCCTGATCGAAATTCTATTGGCGGTCTCGCTCATCGCCATGATGGCCACGTTAGTCTTCGGATCCCTCTATGTGACGACAAGCGCGATGGACGCAGCACGAGCGAAATCAGCTGATGAGCAAATCGTTCGCCGTACGTTAAGCCTTATGATTGATGAGCTGGCAGTCAGCGAGAGTCGTGCAACCGGCCCTTGGATGGGGATCAACGACCAGCGGGACGGTCAACCGGCAGATTCGGTCGCCTTTCTCACGATGGGTCAATTTCGAGGGGCGGATTCGGCGAAAGATACCGAGCTCGTCCGTATCGTCTACACCAGAGAAGGCGATCGTCTCCTTCGATTTTCCCGAAGAAATCTCTATAGTCTGACAGACGAATCCATTGAAAAAGTCGAACTTGCCACCAAAGTGAAAGGGTTCAATGTGCGTTATTACGACGGGAAGAGCCAGCTCTGGCTGGATGAATGGGATAGTCGCGGGAAGCCCGGCGCGCCTAAAGCCGTCTTACTCGAGCTGACGCTGCTCCAAGGGAAAGAAGAGCCCGTGACGGTTCGCCAATGGGTCGCGATAGGAGCGTCATAATGACGTGGCCTTTTGCCTGGCTTGCGACAGTGACACGTAAAGGGCCACTGGGGTGGGGACTGGCCTCGCTGACCTGCTTCATCCTATTCCTACTCCTGACCTTTCCTTTTGACCCACTCCAGCATCGCCTGTTGACCGAATTCAATCGAACGAGTGGGTTGGAGGTTCGCGCGGCAGATTGGTCAGTGGGACTACCCGCGGCCATCGAGTGGCGTGATCTGGTCCTCACTGGACCGACAATCGGAACGATTTCCGTTAGAACCGCACGCGCGGCAATTGGAGTCTTTCAGGCAATTTTAGGCCAACTAGTGGTAGAGTACACCGTCCAGCTGCCGGGAGTCGCACAGTCAGAAGTGGGGCGAGCCTCTGGATCCCTGACCTCAGCCGCATGGTCGTTACAGGGTCCTCTGGCCGTCAAAGGCCACCTCCAGCAGATGGATCTTGCAACAGTTCTGAAACCCTACGTGAGCCGAGGGACCATCCAGGGAGACTTCATGCATCGGTGGGATAGCACACAAGGCCCACAAGCCGCCCTCAATGGGGAAGGAACTGTGAAGGCTGACATTACGGATCTCGTCGTCGAACGGATCGGACCCAACCCCTCCGCGAATTCTTCGCTCACATTTAACCAGATCCATGCTGTATTCACCTGCCACGACGGCGCCTGCGACGTCACGGACTTGAAGGGGGACGGCGTGGACGGATCGTTTTCGGCCCAGGGACATGTGACGTTGCGGGAACCTCTGCAACACAGCCTTCTCGATCTCACAGTCACCGTGATTCCAGGCGCAGGGTTTGCCCAAAAAGCGGCGAGCCTCTCGTTGCCACCGTTCCAGCCAGGAGCCCCCTTGACGTTCAAACTTGTAGGGCCGATTATACAGGCGCGGGTGGCCCTCTAGCAGGAGAAAACTGTTATTGCGTTCATTTGGTTTGTCTCGTTTGATTGGTTTCGCGAAACTAACCAGATGAACCGGACAAACCGGGCTCGTGTGAAGATGAGGAGCGAACAGAGTTGTCGATGATTGCTGAATGTGTTGGGCTCGATATCGGGCAAACGGCCTTGAAGGCCGTGCGGTTTCGCCGCCGCCTGACCGGACGTGAATCGGTAGAATACTTTCATCAGCCCATCCCGTACGGGCGTCAGGAACATACGGAACCGGCGTATCGCACCGCCATGCTGAGGAACTTTCTCTGGCAGCATGGCTTGTATGGGAGCGGGGAAATTGTGACCGCACTCCCTTGCCAAGATGTGTTTGTCAGAACTCTCTCCTTTCCCTTTCGAGATGCGTCCAAGCTGGCGCAGATTGTCCCGTTCGAAATGGAAAACCTGATTCCCATGCCTCTGGAGGACGTCACCGTCGGAAGCCTGTTATTACCGGCGCGAGAATCCCTGGAAGGACAGGCAAAGGCCAAAGGGTCCGACGTGCTGGTCACCGCAGCACCCAAAGCCAAAATTGCCGAACATTTGCGGTTTATGGCCTCCGCCGATCTGAACCCCTCTGTCATCACGGTTGACGGGATGGCCTTGTTTTCTGTCAGTCAGTTTCTGAAAGAGGAAGGCGCCCAGGTTCCCGGCGACATGGCGATCATCGACGTCGGAGCCTCAAAGACGACCTTATGTCTCGTGCACGAAGGTCGTCCCGTGTTGTTACGAACTGTGCTGTGGGGAGGGAATCATCTCACCCATGCGCTCGCCGTGCGCTATGCCTGCAGCTTCGCCGAAGCGGAACGGCGAAAACGGGCCATGGCTGTACAGGAAATCGAGACCTGGCTTGAACCGGTCATTAAAGAATTACGCGTCTCCCTCCATACCTACGAAAACGCAGCCCATCAGCGGCTGACTCATTGTTGGGTATCGGGCGGCGGTTCTAAATTGAAAGAACTCAGCGGGCATATGGCACAGCAACTCGGCTTACTCCCGGTCGGCCCACGGCAAGGATTTGGATCGAGTTGCCCACGCGCGTTTTCCATCGCGTTTGGATTGTCGATCCATCCAAACATTGTCCGCCCCCGCTGGAAATCCAGGCTTGTGGGATCGAATCTCGCGCTGGACTTCAAAGCCAGCAGCGATGCCGCATCGGACACAACGGAAGTGTCCAAACGGGATCGACGGCTGGCTCTATGGGGAGGACTGATTCTGGCTCTTCTCGTGTTAGGAGATCTCGCCGTACGCGTTGCCCTCAAAGATTCTACGGTCAAAGACCTCAAGCTCGGACTCCAGACGCAATATGAGCAAACATTTGGTCCCGGCGTAAACCCGGGTGATGAATTAGACCAGGCGCGTTATCGAGTGACACAGCTGGAAAAAGGTCTCTCGATCGTCGACGGTGCGCGCTATAACGTTCTGGCCGGCCTGGCAGAACTCGTGAAACATGTGCCCCAGGGCGTCCCGTTGAAGATACGGGAGCTGACGATCGACGGGACGAGCATCCATCTTGAGGGAGAAACCACAACGTTCGATGCGGTTGAGAAGATTAAGCAGTCCTTCATGGCGAACGAGACTCTCCATGATGTATCCATCAGCGATACCCGCGTCGGAGCGGTGCCAAACCAAGTCGTGTTTCGCCTCACCTATACGGTGCAATGGCCATGATGCAGATGCTGAAAGAACGGTGGCAGCAGTTCTCACAGCGCGAACGCATCATCGTGGCGGCCGGCGGAGCCATGGTTGTGGCCGCGCTCGTCTTTCTCCTGATCGTCGATCCGCTCATGGCCTCGATCGACAAGCTCGATCGGCACGCGAAGCGGAAAGCGAAAGACAGCCAAGAACTCGCGCTCGTCGCGCAGGAGTACGTGCTCAAGCAGGCGCGTATCACCAAGGTTGAGCAACGCATGCCGAGCCCACCGGCCCAGTTTTCGCTGCTGGCGTTCATGGAAGAAGCGACGACGACGGCACAGATTCGCGATCGCATCGTCGGCCTGCAGCCGCAGGCCGCTACTGTCGTCGAGGGCTATCAGGAAACCGCGGTCGACCTTCGGGTCGACGGCGTGTCGCTTCCTCAGCTCCTCGCGCTGCTGGCGGCCATCGAACAGGCGCCCTATGACGTCCAAGTGCATCATCTGCAAATCAAACCGAAATACGATAATCCCGTCAATCTTGACGCGACGCTGAGAATCGTGACCTATGCGAAGGTCTGATGAACGTGGTATCGCCCTTCTTCTTACCCTCCTGGTTCTCGCCCTCCTGGTTGCGCTAATTCTTGAGTTCGACGCCGAGGCGAGACGAGAATACCGTGACGCCGCGGCCTTTCGCGACAACTTCAAAGCCACGGTGCTCGCGCGTGCCGCAGTACAGGCAGCCCGTGGCACCTTACAGCAAGACCTTGCCAAAGACAGGAAAGCGGGCCAGTTCTTCGATGCCCCCACCGATTTGTGGGCTCTTCCCATCAAAAACTATGTCATCGGTGACGGCCTGCTGACCGCCCAGATCGAGGATGAACGGGGCAAGCTGAACCTGAACGACCTGGCAGCGGCCGGTGACCCCATTGCCAAGAAAGCTAGGGTCCAGAGAGTCAAACGGCTCTTCGATCTGTTGCAGATCAAGCCGGATCTGGTGGATGCCATCGTCGATTGGGTGGATCAGGACGAGACGCCGGAACCTGCCGGAGCAGAAAGCCTTTACTATCAAACGCTGCGCCCCCCTTACCGGGCGGCCAATGCTCCGCTGCAGACACTTTTAGAATTGCGCCTGATTAAAGGGATGACTCCAGACATCATGGCAAAGCTCTCAAAGCTGGTGACCGTCTATCCTCAAGAAGGACAAAGTAAGCTGAATCTGAACACCGCAGACCCCTTTGTCCTTCAGGCGCTCGATCCAAGCATTACGCAAGGCGTAGCTGCGGACATTGCCATATCGCGCCCCTTCAAAACCATTCAAGACTTGGATCGCGTGAGTAGTTTTGCAGATATCGGAAAGGAACTCCGCGCTCAAAATCTGTACGACGTCAAGAGCGATCTCTTCTTGGCCCGCATGTCGGTGCGCGTGAACGAAGTGACCAGAAACGCGACCGCAGTGCTCCAGCGCGACCAGAACACAGGAGCAAGCTCCCTTCTGTACTACCGCGTCCTCTAGCCGCCTGCTCGACGTTCTTCGAATCCCCGTTCTAAATTAACAATTCTTTAACACCGCTGTTATCTCACCATTATCTATGAGGGCTACCTTCCCGCCCAGGTAAGACAATCGGTAGTTTCTACCAGGAAACATGGAGGTAATCGAATGAGACGACCGTGGCTCGCGACCGTCGCCTGCATCATCAGCCTTGGATTGATCGTTCAGGCCAACATGGCCCAGGCTGGACTTGAGGACATTCTCTACGAGAAAGGCCAGATCACCAAAGAAGAATGGCTTAAGGCTAAGGCCGACCAGGAGAAACAAGAAGCCATTATTCAATCTGAAAGAGCCGGGACCGAAAAATGGTATAACAAAATCAGCATCCGCGGCTATACCCAGTTCCGTTATAATTACATCACCGATGATAAAAAATTGATCAGCGAGTACGATAGCTCCATCGGTAATAATACAGGATTCCTGGTCCGCCGTGCCCGCATCGTCATCTCCGGCGATATCCACGAGCGAGTGTCCCTGTATCTTCAGACGGATTTTGGGGCCACCCCACCCGGGACTACCAATACTAGCAACAACCAAAACTTTGCCCAACTCCGAGACGCCTATGCCGATATATTCCTGACGCAGGACAAGGAATGGCGCATTCGAGGAGGAATCTCGAAAGTCCCGTTTGGGTTTGAAGTGTTACAGTCTAGTCAACAGCGTCTCGCATTTGACCGGACCGACGCCATCAATAGCGCGGCGCCCAATGAGCGGGATACCGGGTTTTTCCTCTATTACACTCCGGTTGAGACCAGAAAATTATTCCGCAGCTTGGTTGAAAAGGGCCTCAAGGGAACCGGAGATTACGGCATCTTAGGCGTCGGGGTCTATAACGGTGAGACGTTGAATGTCGCGGAAGCCAATGACAATAAACATGTCGCGCTGCATTCCACCTACCCCTTTGAATTGCCCTATGGCCAAATCGTGCAAGTCGGAGTGGATGCCTACCGTGGGGTAATCAATGTCAATCCCGGTGCAGTCGCGCCGTTAGCAGGCGGAGCCGCCGTGAATCCGGCACTGGAAAACGGCGGAAATATCCTCGACGAACGAATTGGCGCACATTTCGTGCTGTATCCTCAGCCTTTCGGAATTCAGGCAGAATGGAACTGGGGCCGAGGACCGGAACTGAACGCAGCCAGGACACGCGTTGAGGAAAGCTCGCTCCAAGGCGGATACGTTCAGGCCATGTATAGGTGGGACAATATTACACCTTACGTACGCTGGCAAGAATATAACGGTGGAAAGAAGAACCGGACCAATTCACCCTTTAATATCGTTCGGGAAACGGAAATCGGTGTGGAATATCAATTCAGCAAGGCGCTCGAGGTGACCGTCGCCTATTCCTGGATGAAACGGACGGATACCGTAACCGCGCCCTATGCCATCCACGATGGGCAGGTTGCCCGTTTTCAATTACAGTGGAATTATTAGCGACTGTCTCTGGGAGGGGCAACAGACGACCCAGCTCGGTCGTTTGGAACAAGCAGAAGTACCAGGGGGAGTTAACACTGCCGTAACATTCGCGTAATGCCCTGGTAATAGAACAAGACCATCCTTTGAAGAAGGATGATGCGCTGATGAAAGGAGTTTCAATGAAGAGATTAACTGCCAGGTCCAGTTTATCGTATCTTGCCCTCGTAGGGGTTCTCATGTCGGGCATCCCATCGGCCTATGCCGATGATGCGATTAAGCTCGATCCAGCCTTGAAAGGCTATATCAAAGTCAGCGGGGTGTCCGGCAATGTCAACAGCATCGGCTCGGATACGCTCAACAATCTGATGACGCTCTGGGCTGAAGGATTTCGCAAACAATATCCTAACGTCAAAATTCAGATCGAAGGCAAGGGATCGAGCACGGCTCCTCCAGCCTTGATCGAAGGCACCGCGCAGCTTGGACCGATGTCCCGCTCGATGAAGAATACCGAGATGGACGCGTTCGAAAGAAAATTCAGATATAAACCCACCGCATTTCCAGTCGCCATCGATGCCCTCGCCGTCTACGTCAACAAAGACAATGTGGTCAAAGGACTCACGATGGCACAGGTCGACGCGATCTTCTCAAAGAGCCGACGTCAGGGCCACAATGAGAACATTCAGCTGTGGAAACAGGCCGGCGTGGAAGATGGTGGCCTGGGCGACAGCCCCATTAGTATCTATGGACGGAATTCGGCTTCCGGCACTTACGGATTTTTCAAGGAGCATGCCCTCAAGAACGGAGACTACAAGGACGAAGTCAAAGAACAGCCTGGGTCAGCCTCTGTGGTCCAAAGTGTGAGTGAAGATCAAGCCGGCGTTGGTTACAGCGGCATTGGGTACCTCACATCGAACGTGCGCGCCGTTCCACTGGCGGAGAAAGACGGCATGCCGTTTCATGAGGCCAATCAACAAAATGCGGATAATGGGTCCTATCCGCTCTGGCGGCACCTCTATCTCTATGTCAACAAGGAGCCCAATAAACCATTAGATCCGATCGTTGGAGAGTTCATCAAATTCATCTATAGCAAAGAAGGGCAGCAAGTCGTGGTCAAGGACGGATTCTTCCCGCTGAAGGCCGACACGACCCAGAAGGAACTCAAGAAACTTGAGTAGCGAACCCAATCCTGCTCTGGTTCCCTCCCCTGCGGCAGGGGCATATGGCTCTGCGCCCCTGCCGACGATTTCACGACACTCAGCCGCTGTGATGTGGCGTCGCATGTTCGACCGGCTGGCTCAAGTCGTCATCACCATCGGTGGGATTGCCGTCATCCTGAGCATTATCGGTATCTTTATTTTCTTGGTGAAAGAAGTCGCCCCCGTATTTTTTCCTCCACACGCGACCCAGACCGGTCATATAACGGGCACCCCTCCACCGAGCGTACTCCCTCAATCCAGCTTGGTCGGAATGGATGAATATCAAGAGATTATCTATCAACTTACGGCAGAACCCGATCATCAGATCCGCTTCTTCAATGCGCAATCCGGTGCACCCATCGCCATTGACCTCCCTCCAGCTTTAGCGAACGTCTCCATCACCGCCATGGCTCGAGCAGTAGGGCCCGGCAATCGATTCGCCTTCGGCACGGACGATGGCCGCCTCATTCCTGTGACGATCGAATTCACAGCCGGATTCGAAGCAGGGGCACGCCACATCGTTCCAACTGTCATCCTTGGCTCCCCGGTACAATTGACTCCCGCTAAAGAGCAGATTATTCGTTTGGCCTACCAGCCAACGGATCAGGGCACCCTCACCGCGGCCCTGACAAATCAAGGACGCCTGTGGTACGCCGTCCCATCGTCTTCGACCGCCCCTATTGCACTGACCGGTCACGGCACTGAGTCCGTGACGGCTTTGATCTTTGACAGCCGCGGCGAAACACTGTCGATTGGAACGGCTAGCGGGAACCTCTACCTCTACGATGTGCGAGAGGGTGCCCAGCCGAGCCTGGCCGAAACCATTCCCGTCACTCAGGCCGGCTCGTCGGTCACAGCCCTGTCCTATTTGATCGGGGATCGGTCGCTGGCCATCGGCAGCAGTGGCGGCGACGTCTCAGTCTGGATGCCGGTGCGGCAAGCGCAAGAAAGTTCGCTCACTCGCTTTCAACAGATTCATCGGTTCGATCCGCATCCCTCTCCCGTCACGGTGATCTCTCCATCCCTTCGTGATAAAGGATTTATCACCGGCGACACGCAGGGCAATCTGTTCGTCCACTACTCCACTTCGGCACAGACCGTGCTCAAGCTGACAGGGAACCAGCAGGCGATTCGCACCCTGACATTTTCCCCTAAAGCCGATGGAGCCGTGGCCCTCACCGATCAGGGAGAACTGCTCACCTATGCGATTCACAACCCTCATCCAGAGACGACCCTCGCAACCCTGTTCAAGCCCGTCTGGTACGAAGGCTATGAGGCACCGGCACATGTGTGGCAATCCTCCAGTGGCGCCGACGATTTTGAAGCGAAGTTCGGTCTTCTCCCGTTGATCTTCGGCACGCTGAAAGGGACGCTGTACGCCATGCTGGTTGCAGTGCCGCTGGCCCTGTTAGGCGCCATCTATACGTCGATGTTCATGCAGCCCGATCTTCGAGCCAAGATCAAACCGACTATCGAGATCATGGCGGCGCTCCCGACCGTCATCCTGGGATTCTTGGCCGCCTTGTGGCTGGCCCCTGTGCTTGAACGAATTTTCCCTGCGATGCTCGCCATGACTGTGGTTGTGCCTGTGAGCGTCGCAGTCGCGTCGATTCTTTGGCAATATCTCCCAACCATGCTCATTCGCCGTCTTCGCCCTGGGATGGAATCGTTTATCCTGATTCCCGTTATCATCGGCGCCGTCATGGTCTGTCTGGGCTTGAACCAGTCGATCGAGTCGTTCCTGTTTGGAACCGACTATAAAGCCTGGTTCGCCACCCATTGGGGGCTCCGGTACGACCAACGAAATGCCCTTGTGGTGGGGTGTGCGATGGGCTTTGCCATCGTTCCGATCATCTTCAGTATTTCTGAGGAAGCCTTGTCCAACGTCCCACGGCATTTGATCGCCGGATCTCTTGCGCTTGGAGCGACCCGCTGGCAGACATTGGTCAAGCTCATGCTGGTCTCGGCAAGTCCAGGAATCTTTTCTGCCATGATGATCGGTTTCGGCCGAGCCATTGGAGAAACGATGATCGTCCTCATGGCCACGGGAAACACCCCCATTATGGATTGGAGCCTCTTCAATGGCTTCCGCACGTTGTCGGCCAATATCGCCGTAGAAATTCCAGAGGCCCCTTACGGAGGCACCCTCTATCGCATCTTATTCTTGGCAGCCGTGCTCTTATTTATCTTTACCTTTCTGATCAACACCGTGGCAGAAATCATTCGGCAACGGTTGCGGACGAAATATAGTCAGTTCTAATGCGCACCTCATTCAATAAAATCCTCGCCTCCGGCAACATCTTCATCTGGGGATGCGCCGCCGGCGTCTCGGTATCCCTGCTGATGGTATTCGGGCTGTTGCTGTTGATCGCCATCAATGGCTTGGGATACTTTTGGACCTCGGACATCGTCGAACTCACCCTGAAAGATCGACAGCGCGTGATGGGGCAACTGGCTGGACGCGAGGTCATCCCTCGCTCTGTCACATCGGATCGTCCCGAAGGGAAAAGCCGGCTTCGGGTCAAGATCGGGAATCGTGACATCTATGGGCTCGATTTCAAATGGGTCAATGACGATCAGGTGGTATCGCAAGCCTATCCGACAGACGTCGTGCTCCTGGAACGCCGAGAATGGGGCAACATGTATGCCAGGATCAAGGCGATCTACAAGGGAGAGACGCTACAGACAGAAGGGAATGACAGTGGATGGATCGCCTTGGCTCCACTGATCGACAGCACTAATACTCTTCATCAACAGATCACTCGGATCGAGCGAGTCGAGATCGGCGCGATGAACGCGGACATCGAGCAGGCGCGACTGAAGATTCGCGCGCTTGAAATGGACGCCTCCGCCCCCGATACAAGGGATAGAGGGAAAATCGAGAGCCTCAAAGCCCAGGTCGCAGAGGCTGAATCCCGTTACCAGGCAAAAACTCTTGAATTGGACACGCTGCGCACACAATTTAATGAATACTCTGCCCTGATGGTGGATGCCAACGGACGAGAAAAACAGATTCCGATCGGGCAGATTATTCGTGTCCTACGGCCAAACGAGATGGGCCCGGTGCACAAGAGCTGGATCTATCTCACGAATGTCTGGGATGTCCTCAGCACTGAGCCGAGAGAGGCCAATACGGAAGGCGGGATTTCCCCGGCTATTTTCGGTACGGTCATGATGGTCATCATCATGAGCCTCGTCGTCGTCCCCTTCGGCGTGCTTGCTGCACTCTATCTGCGCGAATATGCCAGGCAAGGCCTCATGGTTCGGCTTGTAAGAATTGCCGTCAACAATCTTGCAGGCGTGCCCTCGATTGTCTTCGGTGTGTTCGGACTCGGTTTTTTCGTGTATGCCGTGGGCGGAACCCTCGACCAGCTTTTCTTTCCCGAACGACTTCCGACCCCGACATTCGGCACCGGCGGTATTCTCTGGGCGTCCCTGACGCTGGCCTTACTCACAGTGCCGGTGGTCATTGTCTCCACAGAAGAAGGGCTGGCCGCCGTACCCAGAGAATTTCGTGAAGGATCATTGGCGCTTGGCGCAACCAAGTTGGAAACGATGCTCAAAGTCGTGATACCCTCAGCCTTGCCGGGCATTCTGACTGGATTGATTTTAGCGATGGCCCGGGCGGCTGGGGAAGTGGCGCCGCTTATGCTCACAGGGGTCGTGAAACTTGCGCCGTCGCTCCCCATAGACGGTTCCTGGCCTTTTCTCCACTTCGATCGAAAGTTCATGCACCTGGGATTTCATATTTACGACGTGGGCTTCCAGTCGCCCAATGTGGAAGCCGCGAAACCAATGGTCTATATCACGACTCTCGTATTGATTACTGTCGTCGTGCTGTTGAATTTGACGGCCATTGTCCTCCGTAACCACTTGCGCAAGAAATATGCGGGATCAGTACTATAAGTATAAGGAGGATCGTCATGTCTCCTACTCCAGTTTTGCCACGGCAGTCGTTACCCTCACACGGGCTCGACTCACAGAGGCTTAATGTGCAGAACAGTCCTCACCAGTCTTCTGACCACAATTCCAAGGCTCAAGCCGTCAAGCTGACCTTGAATCAGGTCAACTTTTTTTATGGGGACCGCAAGTCTCTCTTTAATATCGATCTGGAAATTCTCAAAAATCAGGTCACATCGTTCATTGGGCCGTCCGGCTGTGGAAAGTCTACCTTGCTGCGCTGCATCAATCGGCTCAACGACTTGATTGAAGGTACTCGATTGGAAGGCACCATGCTGCTTGACGGCATGAATATCTACAGCCCCGATGTAGATATCACCGACCTGCGGAAACGGGTCGGAATGGTCTTTCAGAAATCGAACCCCTTTCCGAAATCGATTTATGAAAACGTGGCCTATGGGCCGCGTCTCCATGGAATCAAGAACCGTGGCCAGTTGGATCAGATCGTAGAAGAGGGGCTCAAGGGCGCAGGGCTGTGGGATGAAGTGAAAGATCGGCTCCACGTCAGCGCCTTCGGTCTCTCTGGAGGACAGCAGCAACGGCTCTGTATCGCCCGCGCGCTCGCGGTCAAACCGGATGTCTTGCTGATGGACGAACCCTGCTCGGCGTTGGATCCCGTCGCCACTGCTAAAATAGAAGAGTTGCTCTTTTCCTTGAAGCAGGACTTGACGGTCGTGATTGTCACGCACAATATGCAGCAGGCAGCACGGGTGTCCGATTGGACCACGTTCATGTACCTTGGCGAAGTCGTGGAGTTCGGACTCACGAAACAGCTCTTTACCACGCCTTCAAAGAAGCAGACCGAAGACTACATCACCGGAAGATTTGGGTGACAATGATGACACAGCGCCACTTTGACGAAGAACTCGCCGACCTGAAAACCAAGCTCTTGCGAATGGCTGCGCAGACGGAAGATCAGATCGACCAAGCCCTCACCGCGCTGGTGACGCGCGACTCAGCCCTCGCACGCGAGGTCATCGAGCGGGACCATCAGATCAATGCCTTGGATGTGGAAATCGACGAAGAGAGTATTCGGTTACTCGCCCTCCATCAGCCTGCCGCGCGAGACTTACGGTTGGTTACGACAGCCATGAAAATCGCCACCGAACTTGAGCGAATCAGCGACCTATCGGAGAATGTCTCCGAGCGGGTGATCGAGCTGAACGAAGAGCCCCAGCTCAAACCCTACATCGATATTCCTATGATGGGCAATATGGCGCGGATGATGGTGAAGCACAGCATTGATGCATTCGTGAGGGATGATGCTCAGCTCGCCAGGAAGGTGCTCGCGGACGACGACTACGTTGATGATCTGATGGAACAGTTGTTCCGAGAATTGCTGTCATTCATGTTGGAGGATACGCGCACGATTTCACGCGCTATTCGCTTAAGCTTCATTGCCAAATACCTCGAACGGATGGCCGATCACGCCACCAACATCGCTGAGCTGGTGGTTTATCTCGTAGAGGGCAAGATCATTCGCCATACCACTCCGCCAGGTCCACCTAAAGAAAGACTTGCAAAAGGTTGAACCCTCCTAATTCTTTAGATTGATTGTGTGTCGAGAAGAAGAGTCAGCGTGACGTCCCACGCTGTGATGCAGGAGGCTCATCGAAAATGCGGTACGCTCTAGCGAATCGGCACAATGTGGTTATGCCACGAAATTGGTCGAAAAGAGCATGTAGTCAAATCGGTGTCGGCGAAGCACGATCTTCTTGGATCGGGCGAGTTGATCGACGGCCTGAAAAATTTGATTCCACGTGTATTGAGGCATGAGGCAGACGAGCGAATCCAGGCTGATGACCGTCTGTTCATTCAGGTGGTCAAGAATGGTCGCCGTAAGGGTATCGGTATGGGGAAGTTCCTCACGTACTAGATGAACTTCCGGCGCTGATTCAAGCAGTGCATTGATAGACATCACTACCTCCTGGTGAAATTATGAAAATGAGAGCCCCAGTTGATTGGCCTGTTGCGAGAGCGTCGTTGGAGCAGGGCTATATCGAACAGCCACGATGCGCAGGAGACCCAACGTAAGTAAGATGCCGCCCAGTATCGCAAATTGAGGCCACTCTCCCCCCGTGAACCAGCGCGAGATGATCTCCGTTAACATCACGACAAGGACTGTGTCGATGATAAAGGTGACTCTGACGCGCCCCTCAGAGCAATAGGCGAGGGTGGTCTTCAACACTTCGACAACGGCCAATAGTGTCAACGTGTCGACCAATACCTGACGTAAGGCCACTTCGACGTTGGCAGAGAGAAGAAGCCGTAGGTCGAGAAATGTTTTCACCACCCCGCCTGCCAAACCAAGAAGAATCGTCAAGGTCAGCAGACTCAGGATCAATCGCGTACCTGCTTCCCAAACTCGGGTGATGTCAGAGGCCGTCGACAAAGCCCTGAATCGCCTGGACCAACTGTTCGAAAGAGCCTGTTCCATTGTGGTTTGTGTTATTGGTGCGATCACGTGTCTCCAGCCTACCTGGAGCACATTCCAATCCCGTCAATTCCGTGTAAATATTCTGTAAACTATGTGCCGCACGGAGTCATGCGAGTCTTCTGGAAAACCTACGAATCAGAGGGTCCAGATGGAAAAGAGAATAAGAAATGGAGGAACTGTGGCGTTCGAGTGCGCAGTCATCAGGCCTTCTTTTTGACGTCGCGTTCAGTGACGCTACCCCACAGGTTGTATGGCACTTCATGAAACATCACATAAGAGGCCAGCCCAGAGGCACAACGCGAGAGGGAACGCATTAATCGCTACTGAGGGATCTCACTTCCCGGATTAGGATCGCGTCGCTCACTGACCCACCCATTCGTATCATTGCGGTTGAAAGACAAGATTTGTTATCGTGCGCCTCGGCTATACGAAAGGGAGGCGTTATGACAGCTGTCGATAGCCTTATGTTGGATGCGAAGCAAGCGATCGTGGAGGAACATCATCGCCGTTTTCAATCGTTATACCAGGAAGAGCGATGGGAAGAAGCGCTCCAACAAATTCACGTGACGCTACACTGCGCAGCAGACCTCCTCAATGAGTCTCTTCGAATCCTCGATGAAACCCTTGACGAAACCTCACCCCACCACTCCGATGGCTCTACTTCCCCTTCCACAGCCACATCATAAGTCAGCCACCTCGCCCTCAGGAGGCAAGATCGGTGAAACAAGGGCCTGCATTCGACACTACGGACTTGCTGTTGAAAAATCTTAATTCTTGAAGGTGGGACGCACGTCTCCCTTACTGGACCTACTGGCCTAGGCCATCAAAATTTTAACCTGCCATGTATACCAATCAGGTCTATTGCTCGTGATGAAGCAGCTCGGACCCCACAAACGTGAAGGTTGACACCTCATCATTCTCTACCCACCTCGCACCGTGCGAACACGTTCTAGACCAGTACGTAGGATGACGCAGATCTAGACAAAAACTTGTTATAAGAAAACCTGACCAGATTCTCTGATACAAACTTTTGGGTCCGAGTTTTGAGGCGGGAAATGACGACAGCGCTTCTAGCAGTCTGCGGGAAAACTCAGTTTTTGCGCGGTAAGATCCACTGGTAATAGGTAGGTTGATAATGCCGGATCACCGGCAGGATGCTCAAAAAGACCAGACTTCTCAACCCGCCCAACCCTGGCGCGTCGAGACGCGCCTTGTCCCAAGCAAGGCCGCAGTGAGCGAAGAGGCGAAGGAGGTACCATCCGCACTTTGTGTGGCCGTTCGCCCGTAGAATGGAGCTTGGCGAACGGAAAATACCCTCCAGTGCTTCCGAGCCTCTGAGCGATGCGAGAACGCCGCTGGCAGACTTTTTCAGCATCATGCAGATGCCGACTCGCATCAGTCGAGGCTATATGGCAACTCAGTCTACTTGATTCAACGTTTCACATCGCACAAGATGTTTCCCCCTCCTAACCCGCATAATTTATAAAGCTTCTCCTGCAAGCACGGATATGCACCTATAGGGAGCAGTCTCGGCGTTCAGCCCATCGGCCTACTACACGCGTAGCCTTTGGCTTCACGTCTCCCGGTGCTCGTCTCGCACCGCGCCTGCACGCTTTCGTAACAAACCTTCATGAATCATGCGGGGTCTGGGCTGCTGCCGATTTAGTTGACACCCACCTACGCTAATGCTGCCTGCCGTTCGAACTCCATCGGACTCAGATAGCCCAACGTCGAGTGCCGCCGCGTGGGATTGTAGAAGCACTCGATGTCATCGAACACGTCCGCTTTGGCTTGGTCTCGCGTGCGGTACGTTTTGTTCGCCGTGCGTTCAGTTTTCAACGAGGAGAAGAAGCTCTCCATCGCGGCATTGTCCCAACAGTTGCCGGATCGGCTCATGCTACAGGTCACGCCATGGTTAGCCAGGAGCCGCTGGAAGGGCTCACTGGTGTACTGGCTCCCTCGATCCGAATGATGCAGAACCGCCTCAGGCTTGCCTCGCCGCCAGATGGCCATCACGAGGGCCTCGGTGACCAGTTGCGTGGTCATCGTCGCCTGCATGGACCAGCCGACGACCCGGCGTGAGAAGAGATCCACCACCGCCGCGATGGACAGCCAGCCTTCGGCGGTCCAGAGGTAGGTGAAGTCGGCGACCCATTTGCGATTGGCCGATGCGGCCGTGAACGTGCGGTCGAGCACATTCGGCGCCACGGCATTCGTCGACCGGGCACCGGTATCTGCCGGCATCTGCCGACGCCTGGGGCGGGCGCGCAACGCCGCGTGTCGCATGAGCCGCTCGATCCGATGCCGACCGCAGGAGACCCCATCGGCCAGGAGATCGTGCCAGACACGCCGGGCGCCATAGGTCCGGTCGCTGGCCAGGAAGCTGGCTCGCACCCTCGTCAGCAGCTGTTCGTTGGCCCTCGCCCGGGCACTCGGCGACCGGGTCCGCCAGGCATAGAAGCCTGCCCGCGAGACCCCGAGCGCCTCGCACAACCACTCCGTCGGCCAGATTCCTCGGTGGGTCGCGATGAAGGCGAATTTCACAGTGCCTCCTTCGCGAAGTAGGCCGCGGCTTTTTTTAAGATATCGCGCTCCGCCTTCAGCTTGATGACTTCACGGCGAAGCCGGGCGAGTTCCGCCTGCTCAGGCTTCATCGGCCCCTGGCCCGGAAAGGCCTGTGCCGCGTCGGCGACAGACTCCTGCACCCATCGACGCCACACCGAGCCCTGCACGCCCAAATCCCGTGCGGCTTGCGCCACCGACACCCCGCGCTCCTGGATCAGCTTGACCGCCTCCACTTTGAACTCTCGCGTAAACTTGCGTCGCTCCATGCCCCACCTCCAGTTTCATTCATACACCTAACTCGGTGTCTTTGAAACCGGCAGCAGCCCACACTGCCATGAGATGTTTCCATGGCAAATGTAGGAGAACACCTGATGAGGAATAAATTTATATCTATATTGCTCAAAGCACGATACGGCCAATTCGTTTTCGCGGTTTACATCTACACAGTTGTGTCACTTGCATAAGCTCCCCCGTCGAGGAGACACATCCGAGGAAGGTCAGAATACATCTTCTTTCTGCCTGTGAGCTGGGGCAGGAAACGGCTCTCCCATCAGCAAGGAGGCGCCCAGATGTCCGACACCGCCACAGAATTTGGACACTTTGGCAAGTCGACGCGGCGAGCAGACAAGGGTTGCCCATCGCAAAGGGCTATGATGAGGATGAACTGGTCAAATGGATTCAACGGACCGGGGGTTTGGTGGTGATCCCGCCGAGATCGAACCGTACGGTCCTCCGCGACTACGACAAAGCGCTATAGAAGAAATTCAATCTAGGGCCTGTTAACACTAATGGCCATTTTATGAGATACTGCGTACATGGAAAT